>JACCDG011564427.1_pt1 | contig 40712 bp, 43 predicted proteins | sample 7442471 | NCBI WGS metagenome assembly JACCDG01 (sample SAMN15323444, study PRJNA562643) | freshwater metagenome | isolation source: river surface water | place: USA:Blue River Watershed | collected 2017-08-17 | reverse complement strand
GGCAACACATATTGAATGTGTGGAGGTAGTTTGCGAATGGATGCTGCGCGACTTTCTAGGAACCCAGATTCCTCTTGAGAAAGTTCTAGTATAGTTATGTTATACTGATCTTCTAATCCAGCCAACTTAGGATGATTCGGTTCTTCAGTAGCAAGATAAATAGGCCACTGGCAAGTCGGTGCGTAACGACGAAGAAGCATTAAGTGTAAAGGGAGCAAATAAAAGTATTTGGGAGTTGTATTGATAAGATAGGCAACATCAATACGTTCCATTCTCTTCAGAAAGATCCATAAATGCTTAAATAGTAGCCTCGTTTTTTCTACAGATGATAGGGACACACCCCAAAACTGGAAAACCTATTCGCATTCTCCAAACAGAAACGAGTATTTATAGAGATAGGAAAACGATTGTCTGGTTTAATACCAAGGTCACTGATCCTTCTTGGTCTCGGTATGATGTAGGTGTATTTGGTTCTGTAAATTATAATGAAAATACTGATGTACTTGTCCTCTGCAACTCTGAACACCTTGAACAAGATAAACAATGGATTCTTGAAGGAAATACGCATGATGCGAAGATTATTTTTGCATCCAAGGAATTGTTAAATGCAGTTGGTGAACAGAAACTCAAAGAACTCAGAGTATCCAATATGATCTGCTTGGATGAAATTCGTGAAATGTATCCGTTTGTGGGATCAGGATGGGATGGTTCTGAAAATGATGCAGGAATCCTTGCTTCTCTTCTTTTGCGTGAACACACGGTGATGGGTCTCAAACCCCAGGAGAATCGTGCGATTTCTTGTGTAGAAGAAAGAACGAAGCCTAAGCAACTTTGGATGATTTCTCAGTATTATATTCCTTCTCGTGCAAAACGTGCTCGTGAAGTGGCTCATTGTTTGAAGAAGAATGTAGAATGTGATTTTATTGATAAGATTGTCTTGCTCAATGAAGAGGATCTCATGTCAAAACTTCCTGTTCAAAGTGCTAAAATTACTCAAGCAATTATTGGTCATCGTTTAACCTATGCAGATGTACTTGGATGGATTCAAACAAATGTTCCTGAAAATGTTCTTGTTGTTTTTGCAAACAGTGATATTTATTTGGACGATTCTTGGAGAATTCTTTGGTCTGTCAACATGGAAAACAAATTCTTGAGTTTATTGCGGTATGATATGGCCGAAAATGGTACTGAAGAAACTGCAAAGTTATTCGGTCCTCGTCCTGACAGTCAAGATACATGGGTTGTGTTGAGTGACAGCGTGAAGAAAACAAAATTAGATATGAAGGCGCTTGATTTTTCATTTGGTCGTGCTGGATGCGATAACGCCATCAATGTGGAAATGTTGCGTTCTAAATTCTTAATCGCGAATCCTGCCCTTTCTCTCAAAACCTATCACGTACATGCGAGTGAAATTCGTACTTATGATCCCAAGGATATTGTTGACAAACCTATGTATTTCTATATTCATCCGACTGGTATTCATGATATGCAGCCCATCACGTCAGTGTCCCAAGATCTTATCCTTGAAAAGAAAAAGGGAGAATCCTTTTCTCGCAAAGTTGTTTGCAAAGACGCAAAACAGGCAAAGACACTTTGTACAATGTTGAAGAGAGACGAAAGATATAATTTGTCAGTTGAAGATGCCAACCTTTTTAATCCTTCTCCTGTACCTATTTATAAAATTACGAATGCATTCCAGACTGCACATGGACTTGCTTATAATTACAATTCACTCTTTGTTGGAACCTCAAAGAAGGCTTCTGAAATGTGGTCAAAGTCTAACATTACAGGTCTTGCTCCTTCCATTGCCTTGGAAGTAGGCCTCATTGCACCGTTAACAGATGAAGATGCAAAGACACCCGAAAAATATATGGTCAATTACTTGACGAATATTTTAATGATGCGCGAACTTGCGGAAGGACAAGGTGAATTTTGGTCACCAAGAGACAGGGCCTTTTTAGATGTTCTCCAATTATTTAATTGGGGTCGCAAAGAGGTTCCTGTTCTTCCACGCGATGAGCAAATACAAGTTTGGTGTAAGAAAGCCTACTTGATGTTACCTCGTGATGATGATTTCATCAGTGCTGAACAAGTAATGGCCTTGCGTAAGCATTTGCGCTTCGGTGGCTGGATGTCTGAGATTGATGAAGAAAAGAAACGTATTATCCTTTTTGCAGATGATAAGTACTGTACCAATTCTTTCATCAATGATTTTGAAGATAGTAATCCTGATAAGAATATTGAGGTTATTTATCCTGGTCGCACAACATCAGAAGTTATCGCATTGAAGATGCGAGGTGCATCACAAGTGATTTGCAGTAGTTCTATTCAATGTTGGTCTTGGCTTTGGTTGTTGCCCAAGAATGCAAAGGTTGTTGAAATCCAGAATGAAATGGAGCCAAGTGGAGATTGTTTACAAATGGCTTCTGCATGTGGCCTTCAACACCGATTCATTATTGCTCCCAAGGGATCTATGTCTGCAGCAGTCCAAAAACAAATACTTGAACAAATTTCTTTGGAGCCACAAACGCAAGTTGCAGTGGATAAGTCACTTCCTGTGATCTATATGCCCAATCAACCCGAATCTAGTTTTTACCATCATTCAGGAGACAGTTTCCGTGAAATGGCGAAACTCTGGGAAGATAAGGGATATGTGCGTGTTGTGAGTGACAAAACTGTATCTCATATTTGGATGAACGGTATAGGAAATGTTTTACTCTATGATCGTCCAACGTATGAGTGGTTAGATCGTTCTCCTGTAGAAGAAAAACGTTGGCGTACCGCCTTGTTTGGCAATCCAGCACCTCGTGGTGAGAATGCAAAGTCATGGTCATTCTGGCCTCGTCGTCCTGAACTTGTTGAAAAGCTTGTAAAAGAGGGAGTCTGTGATAAGAATTTCAAGGACAGATCTCAGAGATTAGTTTTATATGGAAAGGTGGAAAATGCTGTGCAGAAAGAACGTCGCAGTGGTGCAGTCTGGGCTTCTGCATGTTCAGAATTTAAGATGCCAGTGGGTGCAGAAAAGACATATCCGTTCACACAAGAAGAATATTTACGTAAACTTTCAGATGCACGATTTGGTCTCTGTCTTCCAGGATATGGCTTGAAATGTCACCGTGAAGTGGAATGTATGTCTATGGGCTGCGTTCCAATTGTAAATCCTGAAGTGGATATGAAGAACTATGCAAATCCACCTGTAGAAGGTCTCCATTACTTTATGGCGAACACTCCAGAAGATGCTCAGCGTATTTCTTTAGAAACTTCTGAAGAGACTTGGGAAACAATGTCTAGAGCTTGTAAAGTATGGTGGAAAGAAAATGCAAGTTGTGATGGTATGTGGGCCTTAACAAAGACTCTCTCCGGTTTGGATAATTCTAAGGAATAATCAGATAGAGAATGAACAGTACAGCCCCCCCTAAAGTGACCCCTAAAATGGCCAAAGTTCCAAAGACAGCAAAGGCTCCCGCGCGTAAGGCTCCTAAACCTCCGAAAGCTACAAAAACGGCCAAGAAACCTATGAAAACAGCTAAGAGACCTGTAAAAGCATCCAAGAGGCCTGTGAAAACAGCGAAGACAGCAAAGGCCGCCAAGAACCCTAAAAGTGCCATGGGAAGTCAACCTATGCGTGAAAATGGTGTGATGAATACTATGCCATCTCAACCTGGTAGTGTACCAAAAAAGGGGGCGAAGGGAACACCAGGTGCCCCTCAAGCTGGCCTTGTTGAAGTGCAAAATGCAGCCAAGAGTCTAAAAGAAGTGCTTAATCTTGCAGATGGTAAGATGACGCGTTTACAGCAAGCTTTGAGTGAAGTTTCCTAGGTAACCAGCCCATTTTCTCTTTACTCAATAGGATGTACGGAGGTCAATCCACAGCAGAAAAGGCTATACTAAATGCACAAGTAGCCTCAAATCTTGTAAAAGAAAAACAAAAAACTTTGAATAATGCCAAAGCAGCAAAACTACAGGCAAATGCGAACTATAATTCTGCACTCAAAGAACAACAAAATATAAAAGCAAAAGCGAATGCTGCAAAGAAAGCTCTTCAAAATGCGGCTGCTGCAGAACAAACGGCAAAAGCCCAAGCAAATGCTGCACAAACAGAAGTTGCAAAACTTAAAACAAATATAAATTCGTTGCAATCCGATACTCAAGATACTACTGCAAGTACAGTGGCTGAACCCAATATGTCAGTTAACACGTTTGGAGGTTCTTATAAGAAACGTCGTGTGCGAAAATTGAAGCGCAAAACCAAAAAAGCGCGTAAAGGTAAGGGAAGATATACTCATAGAAAATGAAGATTGATATTGGTAACGCGGGATTTGTAGAATGCCTTGACGTCTTTGGAGATGATCTCCTAGTCGTGAATGCTGCTCGTGTAAGTTTTAACAAAGAAACTCATGAGATGACGGATCGTGATGGAAAACTAATTAATTATCTTGCAAAGAATGGGCACATTACTCCTTTCTTTCATCCTCAAGTACGTTTCCGTATCAAGATGCCGATCTTTGTTGCTCGCGAATGGTTCCGCCATCAGATTGGATTTGCGCGCAATGAAGTCAGTCGTCGTTATGTAGATTCAGAGCCTGAATTCTATGTTCCTCAAATTTGTCGTCAGCGTGACGCAAATCTTAAACAAGGGTCCAAGCAAGAGGTTGTAAAGGATAATGTTATGTGTTTAACCGCAATGGAAGAAGTAAATAATACAGCACGTCATATCTACAAAGGACTTCTTGAATATGGGGTATGTCCTGAGCAAGCACGAATGGTTCTTCCTCAGAGCATGTATACTGAATTTATTGAAACGGGTTCTCTCTCTGCCTATGCACGACTTTGCGGCCTTCGCCTTGATCCTCACGCGCAAAAGGAAATTCAAGAATATGCTGAGGCAGTCAGCAAACTGATAGAAGAGAAATTTCCTGTTTCTTGGAAAGCCCTCTCAAAATCTTGGGATACTGCAGAATGATGAACCACTATGTGATGATGTTTGGTATTATGATCCTATCCGGATTTCTTTCCACAATGAATGTTTGGGTTGATAAGGTTTCTGATATGAATCTAAGTTTGAATGATTTGTATATGGTTCTTTTAATGTCAGGCTGGATGTTATTTTTCATGGCTATTCTGAATGGTGATAGGACTGTTATATTGATTGGTTTAACACTTGCTCTTTCCATGATTTGGTGTATTCGCACCCAGTTTTTAGTTACAGAAGAACAGTATTTGCGAGGAATGATTCCTCATCATTCTATGGCTGTACTTATGAGCAAAGCATTGCAAAAGAAAAATAATAAAATACAATCTCTTTTGCAAAATATTATTAAATCACAAGAAAGTGAAATTTCCTATATGAAACAACTTCTTTAGAATTCTCTATCGGAATCCGCTAGAACTCTCTATCGGAATCATCATCCTTTACAATCCTTTCTAGTGTATTATCCCAACGACCCATGTAAATCCCTTTACAACCGCCATCTTTCTGGCGATCATAAAGTTTGGATTTTTTTCCATCCATGTAATACAGATTTCCTGCATGTTCAAATGGTTTTACCTCAACTTCAATAACATCCTCCACTTCAAGAGGCGGTTCTTCTGAGAGAACTGCTTGAACTACAGCTGCTACAGGAGATACAACAGTCTTTTTAGAAATACGCGGTTTGCGCGGCTTGACTTCTTTTTCCTCACCAGCAGGTTTCTCCTTCTTCACTACACGAGGCTTTTTCTTTTCCACGACTGCAGAGCTTACAGAGGCAACAGGCACAGAAGTAACAATAGGATCTTTGAGTTCTACTGTGGTTACAGTAGGAAGGGCAGGAGGATTTTCAATGCCTTCTCGTGCTCGCTCAATTGCTTTCTTTGCTCGTGCCATACTTTCTGGAGGTAGAGGCTTCTTTTTAGCCCATTCTACAAACCAAGGACTAAATGCAAAGTGACTAATCTGATCTTTGATATTGTCAATAGGTTCGGTAACAAGTCCCCACCATCGTGCGGGATGATTCTTATTGCTCAGAGGAAGTTCTTTTTTCCGCAAGCATTTTGCACAGATATCTTGTCCAGCAAGTTTTGTTTCATGACACCGAAAGGGAAGGTAATATTTTGGTCCTCCAAGAAAAGAACCCATAATATCATCTTTAACAGACCATGCTAAACAGCGTGTATCCATCTTTTGAGTGTACTAATCACTACAGCATCGCAAATATCAATTTTTCGCTAGCAGCGAAACCAAAAAATTGAAACTTGAATCATCATGAAAATGTGTAGGTTGAAACATGGATACTAAAGATACAATGAATACGATTCTATTCTCTCTCACGCATTACTTTAATGTTTGTCGCATGCCAGAACTCGCCATTGCAAATATCCTAGCACTCATGACGATGAATTATGAATCAAATAATCGCGGCCGCAATGTCATTCTCAATGCAACGTTTACTTATCTTATGGGATATCCTTTCTTTCTAGAAGGTAAGCCTAGTCACGGCGTTTACATGTTTATGCTTGGTATTATCTGCATTGTTTCCACTCTTTCAGAAAGTTTCCGTGAAATTATGGACGATTGGAATAACCGCTTTCGCCTAGAAAAGCAAGATCAATATCACCCTGATGTTGAGGAAGATTCCCTAGACGAGGATAGTTCTGATGAAGATGCTGGTACAGAAATGGCTCCTAATCTTCCTAATCCCACGACCAACGAAGAATCTCCAGTACCTCCTGTAGAGTCTCTAGCAACTGCTGAAGAGTCTCCAGTAACTGCTGAAGAGTCTCTTGCACCTCCTGTAGAAGAGGTAGGACATCCTAAGACTGATTAATCTACTCATTGTAAACAGCAAGAGTTCGCGCTGAAGGATCTGTAGCACCAGGTGTCCAACGAGGCATCCAAAAATGAGGAATTGTCATACAAGCAGACTTTCCAAACTCCGCTTCAAAATAAAAACGATATAAATATTGTTCAGGTGTTTGAGGAGTCAAGTGTACATAATTTTTACTGGCTCTATCCTTCCAATCCGCAGGAACAAGTGTATCCGCCTTTTCTTGAATAATCTGATACCAACTTTTTTCAGTAGAACTCACACCATCACTAAAAGCCTCTTTTCTCCTCCAAAGTACTTCTCGTGGAAGTGTTACACCATCATCAAAGGCTCTGCGAAGGATCCATTTTTCAACCTGCTGTCCACGAACAGGTCGCAACCATTGAGTGCAGATGCTGCGTGCAACAGCAACAAACTGTTTATCCAAGAAAGGGGTTCTCGCTTCCAATCCGTGACTGCTAATACTTCTATCTGAGCGAAGGACATCAAAATAATGAATTTCAGAAAGTAAACGAGTCACTTCTTCTTCATATGCAGAGTTATGAGGGGCATTGTAAAAGTACAAGTAGGAACCAAAGACCTCATCACTTCCATCTCCATTAAAGACAACTTTGCAATCACTCTGTTCTGCAACGGCTTTGGCAACTAACCAGTTTCCAACACTTGCGCGCACAGTTGTAGTATCAAAACTCTCAATTGCCCCAACGACATGAGGAATAGCCGCATGGAATTGATCCGCAGTCAAGACAATTTCATGGTGTTCAGAACCAATCCATTCTGCAACCTTGCGTGCATGAAAAAGGTCTTGCGATCCTAACATACCAATGCTAAATGTCTTCAAGGGAGGAGCCCCCGCATTACGAAGTTCCTTGGCCACTAAAGAAGCAATAAGACTACTATCAATACCTCCACTCAAAAGTGCAGCAACTGGACGCTCCGTTAACATACGCTTTTGTACAGCAGACTCTAATGCTCTTCTCAGTGTCATGCATGCATAGTCAATTCCATTTTCAGTACTAGGATGAAACATAGGATTTTTTAAGAAAGGAATTGTGTGATATTTCTTTGAAAATACCTTATTCATTGTTTTAATGTCATACACATCAAATGTACCAGGTTCAAGGGGGTGAACAGTAGTACATTGAGGGACCAAAGCCTTTACTTCACTGGCTGCCATAATGTTACAGACATACATTTCAAATCCAGTTTGCTGTTTGGGTTGAAAGCCAAAGCGTTCACCAATAAATAAGGGGCGAACACCATAAGGATCTCTTCCAAGGGTTAACGTATTGTTTCGCAAATCCAAGATTGCCAATGCGAAGACGCCATCAAGCAATCTGAAAAAGACAGAAGGATCCGTTCCCGGAACAACAAGCTTCATGTAGAGTTCTCCAAGAACTTCACAGTCACTTCCACTGTGAGTAGGAATTCCATAATCTGCAGCGAGTTGCTTCCAGTTGTAAATTTCTCCATTGCACATCCACCAAAGTTGCCCATTTGTCATAGGCTGCATTCCCTCTGGATTGAGTCCATTAATAGCAAGTCTTGTAAATCCAAACATAGCCATACCGCTGATGTCCACCAGTTTATGATCTTCAGGCCCTCTTGCATGCAATGCTTTCAAACAGGCTTGATAGTTGTCCATGATCTGATTGCGGATCCCGATCGTGAGCCAGATACCGCACATTTACTAAAGTATTGCTTCTGCAGTTTAGACCCACGAAGATTCTTCTTCTACAACAGAAATGGACGCAAGTGACATTATTCGTAAGTTACAAACCCAAGCCAATTATGGATATTATCGTAACAAAATGGCGCAAACACAGCCTCTTGTAAATATTAGTACCAATATTGGTACCTTATCTACAATCAAGATCGTTTATCCAGATTATGAACAAAGACAAAGAGTAGCAGAAGGATACTTCACTTATAACAATTTATCCACAAATACCATTGTTCCTATCATCAATTCTGGAAATGTCTCTTACAAACCTGCCCTTCCTCGTTTTGATGCCCCTATTATCTAAGAAGTCAAAGATGCGAAGGCTTCTAGGTCCTTGCAATGGACATGCAGATTATATAATAACCACGAGTTTCCGTGTCTCTCAAGTTGAGGAATACGCAAACCATTTGGATTTACATACCATGTGTACTTAAATTGATCTGAAGGGAATGCTGAAGTTGTGTTGACAAAATTAGGAATATAGGTATAATGAGGATCTGTTCCTCCCATGTATTGTCCATAGGGAGCAGCATCCCATAAACCACGGAAATGATCTTTTCCTTCTGTTGTGTACTCTAGATCAGATTCACGAACCTCACATTCATTGGAGCAAGTGGGTAAGAAAGTAGTGATATCACGATTCTCTATAAAGAATGAAAATCCATGTTTCATATCATTTTGATTATCACGTTGACAATTCAAATAAATTGTAAATTGTTCCAAGGCATATTTATTTTTCACATACAGAACACCAAATGTCATTTCATCATGTCCAAGAAAAGGTGCTGATAGACCTTTTGAGCTTTCACGCAAAATCGGCAACATGTACTCAAGTGGAAAATAGATTAAATTATCATTTTCAAGGTGAAAACATTGCTCATAATTGTATTGAGTCATAAAATCTTCAAGGATAAAAAATCGTTCTGTTGTCACTTTCCAAAACCCTTCCAATGCAGAACGATGATTAAAAAAGGCACGCTTCGGTGAAACTGCAAGTGAAGATAAAGGTACAAAACTGCAATCTGTTAAAGGAAGTTTTCCGCGGTGGCACTCAGAAGCAATACAATAGATTTTCGCTTCAGGATTCCAAATGCGAATCTGTTTCACACAGGTTGCCATATGGGGAGGAAACGTTTCGCCTATGTGAATTAAAACGAAGGGACATAAATCTTGCATCTCTTAGTATATAGAGTAGAGTTTTTATGCCTTCCTATGATGTATTTATTTGCTACCATCCCAAGGATGAAATGACATTTTCCCATTGCTTAACAACTGTAAGGATGCATTTACAAGATGCAAAAACTATTTATGTAGTATCCAAGGATAAACCTGAGGAGGAAGATATTGTTTGGATTCCAGAATCTGCATATCCTTTTAGAAAGGAAGATGTTGCTCAAATCATTACAGGAAATACGCGAATTGGATGGTACTATCAACAATTGCTAAAAATGTATTTATACAAAGTGCTTCCAACTGAATCAGACTATGTGCTCATACTTGATTCAGACGTTATGATAAAAGACCCTATTTCATTTTTTGAAGAAGGAAAAGTTCTTCTTTCAATTAGTACTGAAGAAACTCCAGCCTATTACAGTCACATGGAGAGAGTACTACCAGGACTCCAGAAACAAACGGAGTTCTCAGGAATTGTTCATCATATGATGACAAAACGCAAACATATGTCAGAAATCCTAGATAGAATAGAAAAAGAACATGAAGGACCGGCTTGGAAAACTCTACTTCGTCTAGTAGATCCTGAGGATCATACTCGTTCTGGTATGTCTGAATATGAGATTTATTTTAATTATTGTTTACAGTATCACAGCGATGAGTATGCTATAAGATTATTGAAATTTGCAAATTGCACTAGTTTTAGAGAACTTGAACAGAAAAAAGATGCTGCCCTTGTAGCCCTTCATGCGTGGTCACGAGCATAAGTTGAAAATAAAAGTTTCCAATGCTGATAGTGCAAACAGGGTGGTATTTCTAAAGAATCAAGTGTATGTAAAGTTTTTTCAAGAATATCTTGGCAAGGATCTTGAAGAGATTTAAGTTTAATGAAATGAAGCGAAGGAAATCGTTTGTGAAGTTGTTGAATAAAAGGGACATCTAGTACAATGGGAATAGATTTTGCATAGAATGTTTCCCATAGGCGATGAGTATCATCAGCATTACCTGGTGGACAGTATGAAAAAAAAGAACGTTCTAAATATCCTTCATATTCTTTTGGAGAAACTCTATCTAACAAGAGAAGTCCATCAAATCTATGAGTTAAAAGGTGTTCACGAAGAACTTTTCGTATAGGATGCGTTGAACCAAACCATGAACAAACAGCCAGATTTCGTTTGATTTCAAGATCTTCTTTGGAATTAACTATTAAGGATTCTGATTGAGACCACATTCTATTTTGGATCCCCATCGGTAAACTATGAATTTGAGGATGGTCATATATATTATTCTGCAAATAAATTCTTACAGATGGATATGTGGAGAAGGCAATCTCTAGACATTCAAAGGGAACACAAACATCGCCATTGTGAATAACAAGAAGTTGAATATTTGAAAAATATTTACAAATCCTATTCATATGCTCTTTAGAAGCAGCATAGTCTTGATACACAAATACAATGGATGCAGTTTTCAATGGATTTTCTTCATCCCATTCATCTTCTAAGAATAATAGTTTGTCAGATGGGACAAATTTATCTAATTCTTTATGATACTCATATTTTTCCTTCGTCAAAACTGTTACATCACAGAGAGTTTGAAAGTGTTCTCCTGCAAGGGGTATAAGATAAAGAGGTTGTTGAAATTCTTTGAATGAAAGGTAAAATGTTTTTAGTACTATATCTGTAGAATCAATAGGTTGTAAATTCTGATTCTCCCAACTATCTATCTTTGGAATATATCGTTTTACATGATGTCCAAGAAAGGCTGCACACCAGGAGAATGTACTATTGGAGGATAATAAAACTTCTGCATCGCGAAGTGTTGCAAAGTCTTCTAAGACAGAACTTGTCTGAAATGTTGCACCAACTTCTTCAAATAAAGACAAGTAAATTTTTTCTGCATACTTCTTTGTTTTTTGACAAACTATACGTACAGATTTTTTCTCTTTTCGTAAAGTATCAAAGTAGACTTTTGGATGAAGAATGTGTGTTTTATTCTCTTCCTGAAAATCATCAAGGCGTAAATGAACCACAATTTCATCTGGTTTACTGAACCCCTTTGCATTTACCAAGTCGCAAACACCAACTTTAAAATTAATTTTATCTTTATTATCACTTGTAAAGAATGCAAGTAATTCCTTGCGAAGTCCGATAAATAGATCTGATTGCTGAAAAAAACCGTTCAGAAAAATATCACGTTTTGCAAAAGGGTGTGATTGTAAACTATTTTTATAATCTGTATTATTTAAAATACAGTCTTTCATGGCTTCAAAGAGAGGGTCATTGTCATGAATCTCATAAGCATTCGTACACATACTTGAATAAGGGACTAGTTCATGTCCAAACACAAGACTAAAAATGCGAGCAGTCATGTACTGAATGATATTATTTCCAAGTCGCCCAATTCTTGCGAAATAAATCTTTGGCATCTATAAAGATTTATTTCTTTGGTTTAAACCAATAAAGTATCCATTAGTAGATGCCAAAAGAAAAGGAGAAGACAAAAGGAGATCGTGTCAAGGAAACCATTACGATTCTAAAAAAACTTATGGAGTTTGGTGTGCTTGATTATACAGATGCTTATTTACAAACAAAAGAGTATCTGGATGAATGGATCAAAACAGGAGAAGAAGCACAACATTTAATTGATTTTAGTAAATTTAGAAGAACTGGAATTTTGGTTCTCCCTAAAGAAGCAAATAAAACTGCTGAATTAATTCTTAGAGCTGCGTGAAGAACGAGACGACGAACGACGACGTGTACCTCCTTTCTTTTCTTCTACCTTAGGTTGTAGCTTAGCAACAATGCGAGGCTTCACCTTCTTAATGATGGGCTTTGCCAAAGGCTCGCTCGGCTTTGCCCGAATATCAGCCTCACCACGTCGCATAGACGGTTCTACGTATTCAAGTCCCAAGAAATCAAAGATATCCTTCTCTTCCTTCATTGCAGGCGGAGCAGGTGCATCACTAGTAGGCTTCATCGTGTGCTCATTGAGTGTATATCCCTTTGAAAGTGCATAGGAACGGAAGGCAACATTGAAGAGATCTGAACCAGTGAAATACAAGATTGCATAGGCAAACTCGGCTTCAGGTGTCAAAAGAAGATCCAAGCGACGAGCTGGTTTTCCTTCCAATTGAGAAACAGCCAAACATTTCTTATCTCCTTTTGCCAGGATAGCCTTGATATAATTCTTTGATTCATAGGTTGCAATAGCTTCCTTAAACAGTTTACTACGTTCAGATTCTGTCATAGAATCAGGCAACATGAGAAGTACATCAATATCACCAGAGGATACAGCGCCGCGACGATAACTTCCCACGATAACCGCCTTGAATTTCTTATCAAGGTTCTCAAGGATCAGTTTCTCATGCTGAACCATTTCTTCACGAGGAATGCGCAGCTTGATGTCTTCATAATACTTGAGACCCAACTTCTGCACTTCATTCAGAAGTTTAGGATCTTCAGTAACCTTCTTTCGCAAATCTTCAATGCTTGTTACCTTTGTCTTTTCAACAAGATTTCGTGCCTTTGCTGGACCAATCCCGTAGACGTCTAGAAGTGCATCATAAAGATCCAAAGGTACAGCAGCCTTTGCTGCTTCTGCAGCAGCTAACTTTCCTGTTGCAAGGATCTCAACAATTTTCTTTTGAATCTTGTCTCCAATTCCTGGAAGTCCCTTAATATCATCCACACTGGTGATCGGTTTATTGAATGCTTTCAATTGCGTAATAACCTTCTTATAGGCTACTGCTGTAAAGTGTTCCTTGTCAGCAACAGCCTTCTTGCGCATGGTATCCAACGCTTCAATAATTTTATCTTTCGCTTCCATTGTATACTATTCCAATGAGCGAATTCCTTTTTCAATTTTTTCATCCGAACACCAATGATGTTCTGAGGTCTGAATGTCATGAATTTCAAAGCGTCCATCCGCAAACCGCTTTACTTCTTTAATGACAACTGGTTTTTCTAGTGGCATCTGTGGTTTCCAAGCAAAACAGTCATACAATGTGTCAAACACTCCTACTATTTTCGTATATTGATGATAGACTAAATAGTAGATTTTCATTTCTTAGACTTCCGTGTCTTTTTACTGCGCTTCTTTGATTTTCTCGTTTTTTTACGACGTCCACCTTGGATTGCGTAGTATTCTCTCACAAAATTACGAAATGCATCTAGCATATGAGAATATTGATTCGGTGTGATATCGGGGATTGGAAGATTATTATCTTGAAATAAATATTCAATTATTTCTTTTAAATCATCCATATTCATTTGCATAGCATCATTCACATCCACGTTTAAAATCCAGTCAGTCACCATTGCACCAAGAATCATATCTTTCTCTGGAATTCCCTGCAATTCATTATGGAGTGTCTGTACAGCATCTTGAAATCTAGCCATATGTTGGGGATTGGCGCGATTCATCGTTCTATACCTTACGAGTATAATTATTTGAGTTGCGGTTATTGTTTTTACGAGTGTAATTGTTATTGGTGTTCATCGCAGGTTCTTCTGTTCCTAATTCTCCTTCAATTTCAATCTCAATTTCATCCTCTGCTTCATTATTTACAGCATTATTATTGATAATCATATTTTCGTTAGAATTCTGGGATCCGTTGTTCATTCTTCCATTTCCGTTAGTATTTCTATTCCCTGTGTTCATGGAATTCATAGAATTCCCTGTGTTCATAGAATTCCCTGTGTTCATAGAATTCATTGTATTCCCTGTGTTCATGGAATTCATAGAATTCCCTGTGTTCATGGTACCACTGTTATTACGAGTGTTCATGTTAGTATTGGTATTGACATTGTAATTCTTATTCAAAGTATTTTTATTGTTACGCTTATTATTCTGCTTTTGTGTTTCCACATATTCTTTCATCTTGGTATCAAAATCATACACAGCAGAGGCAAAATTGTAATTCTCAAAGACTTGTTTGTGCAAATATCCATGAAGTTCATTGTAAAACATGTGACGATTTGTCATGGTAACAACACGGTGTTTCTTCATCTCGTCCACAAAGTCTTTGTATCCAGGAATGTTGCTGCAGAAGAAATCATATTCTACATAATTCTCCAAATTCTGCTTCATACCACACAAATACTTCAAAGTGATTTCAAGAGTATCTTCAATATCATCTTTGTCAACATACAATTCGTCCAAGTAATCTTCCACTTTTTCAACAAACTCTTCTTTGCTTACAGAACCATCCGTTTCAGCCAACATCTTCTGTACACGAATCACAACAATTGCATCATGCTTCAAAACATTCTGGAGAATATTCATGTCTCCATTAAGATTAGCATCTGAAGGAAAATACTTTTTCATAAGAGGCATCAAAACAGAATCAAGGAATCGCATGTCATCTTTGTACATCTGAGCCTTTTCACCAAGGACAAGTTCTTCTTCACTCGTGGCGGTGTTTACAGTGTTCATAGTAGTGACTTGAGTATTCTCATTTGTTTCCATGCGGTTCGCAAACATGGTCGTAGACGTATTATTTCTGGGTGAAAAGACATTCACTGGAGCCTCGGCGGTAACAGGAACTTCTTGCTCCTCAGTTTGTACTTCTATGGTTTCTTCCTCAACAGGAATTTCAACATCCATATTCTCTTCTACAGGCGGCGGCGTGTTCATCTAAAAAGAGCGGAGAAACGAAAGTATAAAAATACACTCATCTGTTTAACAGAATGGCAACGGTTCGTTCAGGTCTTACACAGGAAGGTTCATTGTATGAACTTTTGGCTCGTGGAAATAAAGATGTCTATTTTTTTCAAGATGATTTTAAATCAAAATCACCGTTTGATAACCGATATTTGTACACTCCTGGACAGGTTCATGAATTACGAAGAATTCCACCTTTGAATGCAGCAGAATTTGGAAGAATTTGTGAGTGGGAATTTGAAGTGGCAGGGGATATTTTTGTAGATCCAACTATTCTTATTCAATTACCAACATGGCTTCCAACTCTCTACGCTCCTCAGAATTCAACCAAGAGAGTCGTAGATGCTGCTGGTGTTTCGTATGGGTACACAAATGGAATTGCTTACTTCCTTTTCCAAAATATTCAAATCTATCAAGATCAAATCTTACTTCAAGAATTCAGTGGAGATGCACTTTATGCAGCAACAAAATCTCGTGGATCTCTCTCCTCTGCCTTTCTTGAAAATGCAATTACAGGAGTGCACTCAGATTCTGCATTAAATATTGGTCGTAATGCAACGCCCGGATACCTTCGCTTGCATTTACCCCTCATGGGATGTCAAGGATCTAAGGATGGAGGCTTCCCTTCTATCGGTGTTCGCTCTCAGACACTCAAATTGCGTGTGACACTTCGCAAATTAGAAGATCTTGTGGAAGCAAGTGATAAGAGAGCAAAACCGATACCTTGGGATCGTGACGATTTTCGGATGTACACCTCTGCCATTGATTTTACATCCTTTTCAACTCTAGCAAGAACTGCAATTGGTTCACCAACGCTTCAACTTGAAACACGTCATATTTATGTTGATCCTGATACACAAGATAGATTGCGTAAATCTGATTTAGAGATTCCATATTCAAGATTGTATGAAAACACATTTACAATTGGAGCAAAAGACTTTGAACCTTTGAGAAGAAATGCGGTTGCAGCAACAGGTAGACGTTTGGATGCTGTGCATCCTGCCTCCAGACTTCTTTTCTGGTTCCAAGATTACAATAACTTGAGAGCGAATCGCTATTTTAACTATGCTTCTGATATCAGTGGGAATGAATACTATAACAATATGTCTTTAATCATTGCTGGAAGAGATCGTGAAACTCTTTTTTCTCCTCTCGTTTGGAATAAGTTACAAAGTCTTGCGAAGGAAGACCGAGATCCAGGGGCTGGATTGGGAATCATGAATTGGGATCTTGGAGATGTTCGTGGAAGACAAGCACCTTATACAAGACAACCTGAAGGGTCAGTAAACTTTTCAACTGCTGATAGACCAACACTCTATATTGATCTTGCAAATATCTCAAATGATCTGATTTCCGGTCAGCAACAAGCACAATTAAAGGCAGTTGTAGATACGTGGGGATTTTATGAGGTAAGTAAAGGTCGTGGCGGTTTGCGTTACGCAAATTAAATCCAAGAAATAAATAGTATGGACAAACTTACAGGTGAGTGGAAAAATTTATATAATGGTACAGCTACTAGATTTAGTTACAGTCCAAATGTTAAAAATCCTGAAGCAGATAATATAACTGCACTTCATATTCTTGTAGCAGCATCTGTAAAGAAGGGTGCAGATAAAGAAAGTGTTCTTTCAATTCTTGATATAGCTTTATCAGTTGATGGAGTTGATGTAAATGTGCAGGATGCGGATGGCAAAACACCATTGTATTGGGCAGTTGAATTAGGTAGTTTTGGTGCGTTTGAGCGTTTACTCAAAAAAGGTGCAAAGGTTAATATTGATTTTAGTCGTCATTCTCCTGAGTTTGACAACCTTTTGCAAGGAGCATCAAGGATGCTTCTAGAAGAGGAAACACCTGATAGACTTAAAATATTTCAAAGACTTCTTGAAATAACAAATGAACTTGAAAGAAATAGTGTATTGGAGAGTTATTATTATAGGCTTCCAGAAGCAGCTAAAGCACTAGCAGATCCATATTTACCTTCCAAAAATAAAAAATGGATAATTGCACAATTAAAAATGAAATTTGCTACTTTTATTAAAGAAAGAATCATAAACAATAGGTTAGATGCAGTACAGAATATTATTGACATAATAAAAGCGAAACTAGCACTTATACCTCTTAATAAAGATATTTTTGATACCAATCAATTAGAGGCACAAAGTAAACCATTGGAGGATGAATACATCGCATTCCTAGATAGAATTATTGAAGAATTTAATCGTATGCCTAAACCAAATAAAAGCAATGTTGGATTACGACCTACGTTTTATGAATTTTGGCATGCAATTCAAGATATACTTCAATTTATAACTGCAAAACAACAACGATATCTTTCAACATATAAGCAATTAACAAATCTTCCACCAATTGAAGAGAATTTTGATTTATTCCTTGGACAAGTTTTGCATTTAATGAATGCATGGTTAAAGTTTGATGACATTGGTGTCACGTATAATATAAATCTAAACGCGTTTTTTCAAAATCCAGAATCCTTTATCTCTTATGAAGTTACTAAAATGAGAGATTTTTGGATACAAGGGCTTGCAAAAAAGAAGCTAGAATTACAAAAAAGTTTACAAAGTTTAGAAGAAGAGAGAAAAAGAGAACGCGAGGCGAAGTTAGCAGCGGAACGTCAAATGGAAGAAGTTAGAAAGGCTAATGCTGCAAGGAGAGAAGCAGAAGCAGAAGCAGCAAGAAAACAAGAAGCATTAAGGCTTGCTAAATTAAAAGAAGAGGCAGATAAAAAGGCTGCAAAAAATGCTCAAAATAAAAAGGATAGAGAAGCTGCTGAAGCAAAAGCCAGAAGAAATGCGGAAGAAAGAGCTAGATTAGCAGAAGAAGCAAAAAGGGCAAGAGAGGCAGCAGCAAAGAAACAGGCTGAAGAAGCAGAAAAAATAAGGGCTGCAAAGGAGGCATTAAAACAAGCTGAGGAGTTACAAAGGGCTAGGGAGCAAAAAGCAAGAGAAGATGCTGAAAGAGAAGCAGCAGAAAGAATTGCAAGAGAAGAACAAGAAAGGCTTGATAGAGAAGTTGCAGAAAGACTTGCAAGAGAAGAACAAGAAAGAATTGCTAGAGAAGCTGCAGAACGATTTGTGAGAGAAGAACAAGAAAGACTTGGTAGAGAAGAAGCAGAACGAATTGCTAGAGAGGGAACAGAAAGAGGTCCTGGAGAAGCACCAGGCAAACCAAAGAAGGCTGCAGAAAATGCAAGTCTAAAAGCAGTAAATGAACAACTTCAAATCCTTTATAATGCAGAAGGTGAACATATTGAGGCTTTAGTCGGTTTGAGAGAAGTTATACGAGGTCAATTTAACGCCTATGATGAGTATGAAAGAACAAAAAATAGAGAGACTGCGAGGGGTATGCAAGAGGTAAATGATTTAGAGACTCAACTCAATGAGAGCCTTCGTGAATTTAGAGAAATGAGAGTAAATTGCGTAGAGTTAAATGATTCAATTGCCACATTATATAAGCAACAGCAAGCTGCTCAAACTCTACTATGGCGAGGAAGTTTGGCCTCTGGAATATCATTAAAGCAAAAAATAATTTATAAAGAGAAAAATTTAAAATACAGAAATTATCTTATCAATCTTGTTACAGATTTTATCAACAAAGCTGCACTTTGTTATGGTATTGATGTAGAATACTGGCGAAAGATTTTAACAAAAGATACGAAAGCGAGAGAAATAGAACAAGCAGATCTTCAAGAGCTAAAACGCCAATCTCCAGAACCAATTGTGAACCCTGTGCCCAAACCAAATGAGAGTTTGCGTGATGTCCTTACTCTAATAGACGAATTGCTTGCAGAAATTGGAAAGCGAAATGAATTGGATAATCTGCAGAAGAAGACTGCTCTTGAGAATAGCATCACAGAAATTTTGCGCAGAAGACACACTTTGGATGCAAGACTTAATTTTGATGAAAGTTATATTCAAATTATACTGCATTTGAATGAATTGGAAAATTTACAGTCACAAATATTATCTGTACTAACGAATCAAAAGAATGCAGAAAATTTTAGGGCTCTACCCAAAAGGGAGCAGGTTCAACGGAAAAAAATAAAAATGTTAAGAACTGCAATAGACTTTTTTGCAACCATTGAGGGAACAACAATAGAAGAACCAAAACAGGAGGAACCAAAGCCTAGAGAAGTTGTACCTCCTCCACCCCCACCGCCTGTTGTAAGAAGAACCTTCAGTGAAATCAGAACTGAATTAGAGGAAACAGATGATCCTTATAGAGCTGTTGAACTGATTAATGAAGCAATCGTTACAAATGGTTATAACATTAATGAGATAAATGAAGAAGGACATACACTGCTCATGCTCATGGTAGTCAAAAGGTTCAGTAAGGCAGTAAAGAGACTCTTAGACCTCGGTGCAAATGCAAATCTTCAAGATCCTAAAGGGTTCACTGCTCTAATGATGTCACTCATAGTAGTAAATCCAAACAATATATTTGAAAGTGGAACACTTATTACAATTACAAACTTGATAGACAAATCAGATGTAAATCTATTAGATAAAAATGGGTATGATGCTTATCATTTTGCAGAAGAATTAGAAAATCGCATAATACCAAGAAATGAAAAGGAAACATTTACTCAGAAAGTACTTAATGTCTTAAATTCAAAGCGTAGTTTTGCCCCTGTAAGAGGAATACGTAGCCTATTAGGTCGCTTTTTTGGTGGTACGAAGAAGAAGCAAAAACATGCGGCTAAGAAATCTTTGAAAAGACATGGTTCCAAGTAGGCATGAAACTAACAATTTTAACATATAATATCCATGGAATGCCATGGGCAAATACCGATATGAGAAAACTTTTCACGTGGGTATTTTTAGAATCTAATGCAGATATTATATGTTTTCAGGAGCTTTGGTCGTTCAAACAAAGAAAATTTCTACAGGAGTATGTCCAAATGTATGGAAGAAAAGTTTGCTTTCCGAGAGACACATGTTGGCTTGGATCTGTTTTAAAAGGGTTGGATTGTGGAAGCGGATTGGCTATTGTGTACAAACCTGAAATTGAGATTCTGGATCCTCCGCAGTTTGAAAAGTTTGAAGAAGCGGCTGGTGTTGATAAACTTATTACAAAGGGATTTTATTCAATCAAAATAAAATACCAAGGAAAACAATTAACACTTATTAATACTCATTTTCAATCTGATTTTACAGAAATACCTTGCTGCCGCATCAATTACAGATTTTCAAGATTACACCAAGAATTCAGTATTTATTCTTATTGTAAAAAACTTGATACACCTGTGTTAGTTTGTGGCGATTTAAATCAAGAACATTGTCACTTTTTTAAAATGTTAGAACCTAACCGTCACGTTACATTTCCAGAAACAGGAGAACATTTGGACCATGTTTGTGTGTTGAAGAATGAAAAACGGATCTTACTAGAATCTTCTACATACTTTGATACCATACAATACAGTGACCATATTCCTGTGGGATTTACAATCCAATTAAATTAATATCCGAACATCAACCCAGCACGTCCACCATACACGCGCAATATATTATAGGTTTCTGCCCAGACACGCACAAAATATCGCTGAACTGCATTGGGATTCACGGATCCTGTATTGGGTGTGAGAGTAAATTGTAAATCAATGCTCAAAATCTTATCTAAATTGGCTTCACCACTGGGGACAGAAGGAGGAAGCAAACCATGATCAAGTCCAAAGGCTAATGTGTAATAATAACGATTAACCCATGGACTCTTTCTCATTTCATAACTCGGTAGTAAACTGCGGAAGATACTGGGTGCTTCTGTAAAAAACCGAATAAGTTTTCCTTCATACACAAGGCGTATACTTTGAATAGGTTCAGAATCTCGTGTACTGAATCCAGGAGACAAATCACTTATCTCCATTGTACTGAGGCCAGTGGCATCTGGCCACCAAGGAACACCTGTTCCTGCACCTGATATATCTCTTGTGGCTAAGAAAGGTGCATTATAGCGAGGAGCTTCATAACGTTGGAGGAAAAAGAAAAGGTTTCTTGTAGGATTGGGAACTTTGAGTGGAACTTGTACTTTGGATAATGTCTGAGTGTCTACTGGATCAAAAGGATAGTGCTGAGGAATGGGAATCTGTAAATCAGCCAAACGGAATCTATTGGCTTCAGGTTTATCCAAATAGATGTACTCTGCAAGCACATATGTATCACCCAATTGAAGTGTGGAGGGCATACGTATATTTGGAATTTCATAGACATTGGATGCAACAGTGGGGTCACCAGTAAGCCCATAGACAACGAGAGGACCACCTGCTTGATAAAAGGGGGAATTTACAATAGGTACATAGGCATCTCCTGCAACAGAACCATTCGGTTGCGTAGGAACCCGTTGTTGAGAAGATACGTACACACTTGCAAGGGATGAAAAAGTGACCTTTAAAACGGTATTATCAGCTTGAATTGCATCAATCGGTAAGAAGGCGCCAGGATCTCCACATGAAAACCAAAAAGGTAATGGAGTTATAGCCGTTGTAAAGAGATTTTCAGTATCAGGAAGTCCTCCAAATGAACCTACTTGGAATCCATTTTGCTTTCGTTTGAGTAAATCATTCATAAGTGTGACTTTTTCAAGAGGTGTGTTAAATTCATCTAGCACTTCTAAAAGTTGTCCATCAAGACGCTCCATACGTGAGCCTCCAATGTCAATGGCTGCTTCAGAAATAAGAGCATGACCAAGTGAATTTGTCCATCCAAATTGCGGCCCTAAGAATGTGCTAGATCCACCAGAATTATCACAATAGGCTTTCGCTTTCGTTTGCTGTGTTTTGATATCGGGCATAGTTGTAACAAGATAGAGTCTTGAAACTAAATGGCCCTTTCTAGGAATTGTTAGTGTAGCAGCGGTTCCAAAAGTGGGTTTGGTATCAAAATCTAGACGAACAAATTGAGTTGTAAAACGACCTGCTCTCGTGAATACTTTCGTATACATAGTAATGCGAGGTTGTTTTGCAGGAGGCATGAGCCTCGTGTTTTGAATTCCACTATGTAAAATACGAAGTAGCGATGCTACCATCTCTACTTAGAGGAAAGGAATCACTTTAATACAGCAAATGAATGTATCAAAATTCTTGTTTGAAGGATGTCTTCTCTGGACTCTTACCACAAACGGATATAAGTTTTTCACATTGAATCTCTACAGACACATTGAAAAATGTAAGGTTCCCTGGAAACTTTGTATTGTGTGTGGAGATAAAGCCTCGTACAGATTTTTTGCCAATGAAGGTATTCCCTGTGTCTTGTATCCCAAGGCTCCCACAGAAAGTGGTTCCAGAATGCTTCTATTTGGGAGTAAACCGTTTCAAGAAATTAATCTTGTAAAATTAGATTGTCTTGCCGCATTTGCAAAAGATTCTTTAATACAAACGTGTGTATACATAGACGGTGATATCGTTGTCTCTCAGGATATTCTAAAAGATATTCGTGAAAGACTGGAGCAAACACCATTGCTCTTTCAATGTGATGGTCATGGAGATACATGTGAGAAACCCTGTACCAATGTATGTAGCGGGGTGATTGCATGGAAGAGTGGAGCAGATGGTGGTATTTTTGTTGTGAACGACAAAGCAAAATGGTTAGAAAGACCTGAAGATCAACTTTGGGTCAATAGTAGATTAAGAGAACTGAAACCAACCTATGATACGTTACCTGTTTTACTCTATCCCAATGGTACACATTCAGAGACTCCGCCCCAAGGATTCTATCTTCTTCATTACAACTGGCTGGTGGGAAATGCCAAGATTCTTCGCATGAAGAAAAATGGGCATTGGATTATACCGTATTAAGTGCGGCTGTCCCTGCACGACACGTAAGTGTTCATCATCTTCCCCGTCGCCACCCCCTCCACGAGGAATCTGTCCTTTGTAGAATCCTAAAAACAAAGGGTCGGCAAGTGATGGGCATTTTCGTGGATGATGCCCACCTTCACCACAGATAGTACAAGGGCAAGATTCCATTCTAAATATGAATACAAACTTTTCTTTAGTTTGTTAGTAATGGTCTGATACATAAAGGAGGGGTGGAAGTACAAACATTTTATCAAACCCTTTCATGCGCATAGAAGCATGAAGAGGAACATGTTCGCACACCACAGGATAATTATATCCTGCATTGTTGCGATAAAACACTTCTTTATCAAATAAATACGATCCAAGTTGTGCACCATGATAATGCGTTTCTGGTTTTTCTTTGACAGCCTTCACATAAGGATGATCTGGATTTTCTTTCATAAACTTCAGATTCACTTCATGTAAATCCTTTGTCACTACTCCTGCATAACGTGAACCGCGCAGAGAACTAGATCTGTAGACAGCAAGTCCACCAAACGCATTCAAAACAGGAATAGGTTGCGCATCAAAGGGTATATGTTTCATTATTGCTGGATATTTTTCAGAAAGAATTCTATCTTCATGAATCAATTCCATTCCAAAAGGAAACTGTTGATCAAAATACGTATAGGAGTCATAATACGTTCCTCGCAAAGAGAGTCCATTCGCAAAGAGCACATCCACGCCCTTTGGGTAGCTCTGAAGAACTTGTTCTAAGAAATCTGTGGGCCAAAGTTGTTTAATATCAGGATCCATCACGATCGTGATATCGTCTTCCTGAAGACCCATTCCATCCGCCTCCATCATTTCTAGCATTTTATTGCGACAAACGGCATGAATTTCAAGACGGCAAGCCTTGTTCTCATAGGTTTGTGCTTTGCTTCTCTCAAGAAACCATTCCATAGGAATCACTTCTGATTTGACATGTACACGAGGATTAGATTCAGACCATGATTTGAGATTCTGGGGTGTTTGATCAGTACTATTGTTTTCATAAAGATAGAGGTGCATGCCAGGAAATTTAGCCATGAGGGGCTCTGCGAAGGATTTAAAAATTTGAAATCGTTCACCGAGATCTTTTGTGATGCAACCAAAGAAGATTCGCATTTCTGCATTTTTTATACACAGCCCTTTAACCGATTACTTACACGTTTGATTTTCACATCTAGCAGACAAACATTGTGTATAAGTTATACAAGAACATCCAGCAGGTTTCTTATCATCTTTACAGGTGGGAGCATTCTCAAAGCCCTCCCCCTTTTGTGTGAAGTACCATAACACAATATAGAATACAACAGAGTGCACTAAAATGGCGGCGACTGATGTTTTCATAGACATGAAGATTTCCTTTCCAATCGGAGGTAATGTGATAAGAAGACCGGGTGATAAAAGAACAAAGAGAAGTGTCGCGATGAGTTTCATCATCTCTATTCTAATCCTCAAAAATAGGATTGGCCAAACCATTCTGGAATCGCAACCAATTCAATGCCAAGCAAAAGACTTTGACTTCCCATTCCACGCCAGGAACAGATTTTACTTCCAAATTCAATCGTAAGTTCTGCACACGACTGGCGTTCAGTGTTCCACTCGGTTGATGTTGACCTGGTTCGCGAGCAAATGTATATCCATATAAATATCTTCTGAAAGGGACGACACCTCCTTTGTGATGACGTGCAAGAAGTTCACGGAAATAAATTTCCTCAGCATCCACAATCGTCACGCCGTTCACTTGAATACTCGCGGAAACAAGGAGAGGTTGTGGAGGATTATACGTCAAATCTACATCTTTTTCTAAGACACTGCTGTAATTCGTCCATTCATTATTCATATTGACATCTTTGCGACGGATAAACCATACAATTTCTTCTAACGGGTGATTGGCTTCTAGAGGCAATAAAACACGGATCGTATCGTTTGTACTGCTTTTTGCTGTCAAGTACTTCAAAGGTTCTGAAAACCAGAATGTCTGTACTTCACGATGAAGAATTTCAAACGATTGACGCAACATGGCATCGCGAATCTTTCCAGTCAGACAAGCTCCAAAGGTAACTAAACGTAAATGGGGAAAGTCAGGAGATGCCACAGCCGTCTGTGCAGAAACAGATTGGCTCAACACTGTATCGGTTAATGCAATAGTAGTATCCAACGGAGTGCTTGTGCATGTATCACGGAATCCTCTCTTTTGACGAATACAATCTTCAAACTTTCTCAAGGTTACGTGTATTCTTGCTCTTCCTTCACGAATAGCAATCATGGGCAAGGCTTCTTGGTATCTGGCTCTCATAAAAAAGAAAGGTAAGATACAATGAATATATCCATCTTCTGTTGGAAAGATTCTATTCACATCCCAATTCATGATTTGTGAAGTGGTGAACCGACATTGATGATCAATGGCTGCGCCAAACTGGGTATTTAAATCTGGAAATAATAAACTAAACATATTTATAAAATCTCCATCAAACTCTTCTATGGTTTTTCCATCAATCTCTAGTTCTGCTTTCTCAATCAAAACACTTCCAATGGAATTCGCATAGAGCCATGCTTGACCAGAATTATCATAGGTGTATCGTCTGCTCCGTAAAAAAAGTTGTGTCTGGGGATCAAACCAGTGACCAAGTTGTATTTGAATGGCTGCACCAAAGAGCACATCTCCACAGGGAACAGAACCAATATCAAATGTGAATCGTTGTCCAAAGGAAGCAGGACCACGAAAGGGGAAATCGGCAACCAATGGAGTCATTGCAATATGTCTTCGTTCAGGATCCCTTGTAAACCACGAATCCATAGAATGTAATGGAAAAAGGTCATTATCTTGAGTATCTCGGCTTGCTAAATCTAAAAGTGTTGTTATATCACCACCAGGTTTCTTTGTGGAATTCATCTACTGTTAGTTATGTTCTTTCCTAAGGCCATCAGGTGTGGTAGAAGGTGCCACAGGTTGAAGAAGATGTCCAATAGGATAAATCATTTGATTAATGGGTGGCGTATTGATAATGAAGGGAGGTGATCGGCTAGGATACGGAGGTGAATCAGGAGGATAGGGAGGTGTATGGGGGCTGTAACAAGGTTCTTCCGCTTTGTTCTTTGGACAAGACAATGTCCAATGGTGTTCACTACAGTTTCTGCATGTGATGAGGGTAGAACCGCTTACATCTTGTGTAGTTATTCCCTCCTCCTTTTGAAGAACTTCACGAACTCGTTCAAGAACATTAATAGTGCTTACCTTCGGAAGATCAGGTTTTGCAAGTAGTCGGGAACGATAATTCATCGTTGTTTGAGGAATTGGAGCAGTACGTTCTGAGAGTTTAGGAAAGTCTTCTTTCTGAGCAACTTTCATTTGAAAGACTTTGGGAAATGCATGAGAAGTTGATACATAATTAGAGTTGAAAGGGTTGTTATGACGCATAGTTTCAGGTAACCATGACCGCATATCACGCGGATTTATCTTTTCTTCTTGTTGTACTTGAGTGGCTTCAAGTTCATCGTCATCAAGAATTAGACATTCATTCGCGCTCATGTTCTAACCCTTTTGAGGAAAACAAAGCCATCAAATTTACCAACTTCCTAAAGTTGAATGCAAATCCTTTTAGAAAATCAGTATAGAAATGTCATATAATCTCTTTGTTGTTGAATCACCTGCAAAATGTTCCAAGATTCAAGGATTTCTCGGTCCTGGATGGAAAGTCATTGCTACTATGGGTCATATTCGTGCTCTTCAAGAAGAACTTAGTGCAATTGGAATTGACAGAGACTTTGAAGCCACATTTGAATTTCAGAAAGAAAAAGCTAAAGCCATTGGTCAACTCAAAGATGCTGCGAAAAGTGCCAATAAGATTTACCTTGCATCAGATGATGATCGCGAAGGAGAAGCCATTTCTTACAGCGTTGCTCTTCTTTTGAAACTCAATGTGGCAACGAATCCTCGCTGTGTGTTCCATGAAATTACAGAAAAGGCAGTGAAACAAGCAGTGGCAAACCCAAGAACAATTGATATGAATCGTGTGAATGCGCAACAAGCCCGTTCTATCCTAGATATGATGGTCGGATTTACGATTAGCCCCCTCCTTTGGAAATACGTAGGTCATGCTCTTTCTGCAGGTCGTTGTCAAACAGCAGCTCTCAGACTCTTAGTAGACAGAGAACGTGAAATTACCAGCTTCAAAGGAGAAACAACTTGGCGCTTGAAAGGAAACTGGTCTATTGGTGGACTTGAAACTCCTGCTCACGTTGTGGAAGATTTAGAAGACGAAGAATCTGCACGCAATTATCTTGAAAATGTTCATAAGGATACGCGTGGACTTGTGAAAGAGGCTTCTACTCGTCCCCATAGCGAATCACCTCCCAAACCACTTATCACCAGTACTCTTCAGCAAGAAGCCTCTGCAATCTTTGGTGCACAACCCAAAAATACAATGAAGATTGCTCAGAGACTCTATGAAGCAGGTCATATTACCTATATGCGTACGGATTCTGCTATCCTTTCAGAAGAAGCAACAAAAGAAGCCCAAACGTATGTTACGCAAACGTATGGTCAGGACTATGTAGGAAAGGGACAGCAATCTGCAAAAGTAAATGTCAAAGGGAAAACAAAATCCAAAGACAAAGAACAAAACACTCAAGATGCGCACGAAGCCATTCGTCCTACGCATATTGACTTAACGGAGTTACCGTCGTCTGAAGATTGGAATGCCATTGATCGTAAAATCTATAAATTAATCTGGCAGCGAACTGTGCAAAGTGTTATGGCTCCTGCAACTTCTGAAGAACGTGTTGTTGATTTCCACGCCCTTGGAGATCCTGATGAGTTCACGTGGCGTTCCAGTTGGACTCGCTATGTCTTTCCAGGATGGAAGAAAGTTGGCCAAGCGGCTGTCAATCTGGATTCTGATGAGGGAGTCATCGCAGAACAAACCTCGGATGCACTTTGGAAAACTGTTTCAAACTTCAAAGAAGGACAAGCACTCAATTGGAAAACTCTTACTGCTGAACCGTTTGATACAAAGCCTCCTACTCGGTATACAGAAGCCACACTCGTTCGTGAATTGGAAAAGAGAGGTATTGGTCGGCCGAGTACCTTTGCAACTCTTGTAGGAACTATTTTAGAGAAACAATATGCAGAAAAAGAGGATAAACCTGGTCGTGATATCATGACAACTATTCTAAGCCTCTTAACACCCAATCAGTGGCCACCGAATTCTGAAAGCAAAACAAAGAAGGTTGGTGCAGAAAAACAAAAGATGACTCCAACTTCTCTAGGAATGTCAGTCCATGATTTCTGTGTACGAGAATTTGCAAATCTCTTTGAATACAGTTTCACCCAATCAATGGAAGCCAGATTAGATTCTATTGCCAAGGGTGAAGAGGAATGGAAAGCCCTTTGCAAAGACACTTGGAATTCCTATAAGGACAGATATGAAACTTTGAAGAAAGGAAAAGGAACTACTGAGGGAACTCCTGCTCGTGAACGAATGTTTGGGGATATCAAAGCGGTCATTAGTAAAAAGGGTCCTCTTCTTCTCAAAGAGGGTAAAAACAAAGATGAAGCGACCTTTTATGGATGGCCAGAAGGAGTCTCATTCCAGGATATTACACAGGAACAAGTCACCGCTTTCTTGCAGAAAAGACAAGCCGAACTTTCAGGGGCAGAACTAGGTATCTACAATGATGCTCCTGTTGTAAAGAAGAAAGGGCCCTATGGATTCTATGCTGAATGGAATAGTACAAAAGTTCCCTTTGCAGAAGGAGATACCTTTGATTCCATTGTTGCTAAACTAGAGGCCAAAGGTCAAAGCACTCTTCATACTCTTGGGCCTTTTGAATTCAGAAACGGTCCATATGGAGTCTATATGTTTAAGAAAGATCAAGTAGGAAAAGCGAGAAAATTTGTGTCTGTTCCTTCTGGCCTTGATCCCAAAGCACTCACAGAAGAAGCTGCAGTCAAAATCTTTCAGAATGGTTTACAAAACAAAAGCAAAGCGAAACAATATGGTACCGCAGGTGGAAACACAGGAAGCGGTTTCCGTGGAAGAGGAGGAGGTCGCGGTGGTAGAGGAGGATTCCGTGGTGGAAGGGGAGGCTATTGAGTAGAAAGTCTCTTGTTAAGATAGGAATATGAAGAAAGATTATATCTTTCCGGTTTATGTTTTGATATTTTTAATCATATTTTTTATTGGTGTTGTACTTATACAACGTAAACTTTATCCAAAAGAATACTTAGCAATTTCACTTCCACAGAATTATGAACCCACACCTGTTGCGGAAGAAAATAAGAAGACAATTACATGGATTGTAAGCATGTATCCTCCTAAGAATAATGCAGGTGCAGAATGGATGGCGCATGCCATGAATCGTTTTTTAATTGAGAAGGCAGGGTATCGCGTAAATGTAATAATACCCTCTTTTCCAAAAAAAGAGTTTGAAGGAGTAAACATAATTGAGTTTCAAGAAAAAGAAAAAATAGCAAGAACAATTCGTGATTCTGCAGTTCTATTATCCAATTTTACGTATTATATTCCCACAATGAGAATTGCAAAGAGAGCAAATAGACCTTGCATTTTAGTTATGCATAGTCATGAACAACAACGTATTCTTCAACTTGGTAAGCAATTGGTAGGAACAAAGAATCTTCATGTCGTTTACAACAGTGAATGGATGAAACAAGTCTATAGTTCGTTTCCCTACAATTCAACAGTTCTCTATCCACCTGTTTCTTGGAAAGATTATCGTGTCACTGTAACAGGCAATTACACAACTTTAATTAATTTAAATCCAAACAAAGGAGGACAATTTCTTATTGAATTGGCCAAACGGATGCCGAATCAGAAATTCTTGGGTGTGAAAGGTGGTTATGATGTGCAAATCATAGATAAGAGAATTTCTAATATTACCTATCTTCCAAATACACCGCGTATACAAGAAATTTATGCAAAAACAAAAATTCTGTTGGTACCGAGCAAAGAAGAATCATGGGGAAGAGTTGCAATAGAAGCAATGGCGTCTGGTATTCCTGTTATTGCACATCCTACTCCTGGATTAAAGGAGGCATGTAGTTATGCAGGATTATTTGCGGATAGAGAGAATATATTTACTTGGATGAATCTTATTCATAGATTAAATACTGATGAAGTCTTTTATAAGAAACAAAGTGAACTTGCGTTTAAAAGAGCACAAGAATTGGAGCCAACTTCCCAACTCCAGCAATTTGCATCCTGGATTCAGGAGATTGAATGGAAAAATTAATCTAAAGTAGATGGCTTCTAGATCCCCTTCCCCCCCAGGAACACGCAGAAATTCAGTAGAATCAGGACCCAAAGATGCATCAGGGAATCCGCAGCCCAAACGTTTCCAAAACGGTTGGAGCAAAGAACAAGACAATTTAATGGCTGAATGGGCGGATATCGCAGGATGTTACCGTTGGATGCACGATCGTGCGGAAAAAACGTACACCAAAAAAAATATGTCTATGACCATTCCAGTTATTATTCTATCAACCTTAACTGGAACTGCCAGCGTGGGTATTACCGGTATCACCGATGGAAATGCAGACCTCCAAAAATATCTTAACTTTGCAATTGGTGGTGTTTCACTTATCGCAGGTATTCTTACGACACTCAACAATTTCTTCAAATATGCACAACTTAGTGAATCGCATCGCTCGGCAGGTACAGCATGGGGTAAATTTCAGCGTCTGATTGCGGTTGAATTGGCTCAAGCCCCTACGAATCGTATGGATAGTTTGGATTTCTTAAAGATTTGTCGTGCAGATTTGGACCGACTCATTGAGCAAAGCCCTGCTATTCCCGATGAGGTCATTGCTGCGTTTGAGAAGGAATATAAGGATAGACCGAAGTTGAAGAGACCTGATATCTGTCACGGCCTTGATCACACTCACGTCTATGATAATACGCAGAGTCGTTTGAAGGATTTAACTGCAGAAGCTGCCCTTACACTCATGCACAAAAAGAAGACAATACGAGAATCTATCCTTCCTGACTTGGATAAAATCATTGAAGCGAAGGTCACTGTGAATGTAGACAAGAGACAACAAGAATTGGAGGCTATGTTAAAGTCTTCACAAGTTCAAACGCCCAAGTTTGATTCTAGTTCTTTGTTTACAAATGAAGAAATTGACTATAAGACTCTTCTTGAAAAACGTAGAAAAGCAACAAGTTTCTTGCGAAATGCTACAGGAGTATCGTCAAGATTTTCAACGGAAGCAAATGTGATGATTGATAATCCTATGCGAGCAGATGCGGTTCAAATACAAATTAAGCCAGAAGACGACCAGATTCGATCATCTTAATTGCGATATCCTCTAGAATATCAGTTGTACGCTTATCCAACTTAGGACCTGCACGTGGCTTTGTGAGTTGCTTGCAGGTTTCTGCATCCAGTTTGTAGTGTTTAGCAAACTCTTCAAACTTGATCTTTGTTGTAAACCCGTCATGCACAGAATGCTGATACGAATATCCTTGAAGTTCAGTGTGAGTTTGGCGAGGTCCAACAAGTCCTACAAATCCAATTTCATCGCCGATGAGCACAAAGAATGCTGCATCTTCATTAATGGGATGCTTTTCCCCAATGATCTTCTGATTGGTAGCAAGGGTAAAATGATGGGGCCGCTTGGTCCACTTCGGACAATAGGCACCTTTGATCTCAAGTTCTTGTGTTTCTACAGGAGGTTCTGGGGGTGGGCGCGTAGCAATAGGTGGTGGAGGAGACTCTTTAGGATGAAGAACCTTCACCTTTCCAGATTCAATAAGATCTGCAGCATCATCACGAAGATGTCTTGCACGGGCTGACAAGTATCTTGCTCGTGCGAATGCAAGTGACGCTTTTGCTTGCAAAATATCAGCGCGACAGGTGAGAAGTTCAATACGATGATCCATGTTACGTACTGAATCCTAGGAATTCGGATTTTTCAATTTTTCACACCTTCATAAAACTGAATCATCATTACAGCATGAACTAAGTATGGTACACTCAAGCTGGCAACCTCTCTTTGATCAATGGGAATTTAACTTAGATGCTGTGTATGGAAACTTACCGACCTATCCTGCAAAAGAAAATGTTCTCCGTGCATTCTCTATTCCAGTTTCTGAGATTCGTGTAGTTCTTTTAGGGCAAGATCCTTACCATGGTGAAGGACAAGCCAATGGACTCAGTTTCTCTGTTTCAAAAGATACAAAAGTACCTCCATCTCTTCAAAATATCTTTAAAGAACTAAACCAAACATTTCCTGAACGCAACTATGAATTTACTCATGGGGATCTTTCTGCTTGGCAAGAACGTGAAAGGATTTGTTTGTTGAATGCATCGTTAACCGTTCTTCAATCTTGCCCTGGAAGTCACATGTCTTTCTGGAAACCGTTTACCGATGAAGTCATTCAGTTCATTGACAAAGAAAATCCTCAATGTGTATTCTTATTGTTAGGAAATTTTGCAAAAGCTAAAGCAGATCTTATCACAAAAAAAGATAGAATCGTCACAGAAGTTCATCCAAGCCCCCTTGCAAGAGGATTTGTAGGATCTAGAGTCTTTCAAAGAGTTGAGAAAGTTCTAGGAGAACCTATAAACTGGAGCAATGAGTAAAATTTGATGCTTCCATACAGTCAGAACAGGTAGGACTCTACAATGACCCAATTCATCATGCTTCGTAACTATTCCATTCACGTGCCATCGTTTGCACGTGCAAGGCTTCTTCCCACTTTCTTTCTTCGTCGTCCTCAGATTTATCTAGAAGGCTATCAAGGATATGCAGTAGAAGTAAACTATCCTATCTCTTCATGGGATACTGCAAAGAAAGATTATAAGAAACTTCTAGATGCTATGGATTCATGCAATCAAGCCCTTGGAACGGTTCCCAAGATTTCAATGGACCTTAAGGAAACTTCAGTACAAAAGAAAGATGAACTTCGTTAATCATATTCATCAAGCCTTTGAAAGGGCAAATAAGAATAAATCTAATATAAATGAGGATATTTTAAAACTTGAGGGGATGAGTGGAAACAAAACAAGACACTTATACAATAATCTTGTAAATTTTGAAGGAGCAAGATATCTTGAAATAGGCTGTTGGAAAGGGAGTACGTTGGCTTCTGCGATGTATAAAAATTCAGCAGAAATAGTTTGCATTGACAATTTTTCTGAGTTTGATGATGGTACTGTGAAAAATATACTACTTAATACAATTGAAACATACAAAGGAGATAATAAAGTAACTTTTTTAGATGAACACTCTTTTAAAGTAGATGTAAAAAAACTACCAAAGTTTAACATTTATATGTATGATGGAGACCATTCAAAGGATTCTCATTCTAATGCCCTCACTTATTATTACGATTGTCTAGATGATATTTTCATTTATATTGTTGATGATTGGAACTGGCAACAAGTTAAAATAGGGACAATTGAAGCCATTCATAAATTGGGTTTGAATGTATTAGAAAGGATTGAAGTAAGTTCAGAAGAATACCCAGACAAAGAAGGATATTGGAATGGTGTATTAATCTGTGTTCTTAAGAAATCTCAATCTTCTTAATTGTAATCTCAAAAGGGATCTGACACTCATAATCACTCCAAGGACCATAGAGAATATCATGATAACGCTTCTTATCTTCCAGAAACTTTGTAATAGAGTCAATGGAGAAGAGAGTATCACCCATCTCCTTTGTAGGAGGAGGATGAGGAGTCTTCATGTTCTCATCTGTAAACATATCTGAGTGATTCCATTCCTCTGGATAATCATAATCAGTCAAATAACCCTCATAGCACTCCTTCATGTACTGACTCGCCTTCTCAAGAGTGGTAAATACCTTCTCAATCCGCTCCCCCCAACCACTGCTGTGTGCACGATAAAGAGTACTGACGAGATATCCTGACATTTTAGAGTACAATTCTAAAACGCTAGGGTAACTTCAATTTTTTTCAACCGTCAAGTTGTTCATTTATCTCAGTTAAGATGCGCATGTGAGTGTGCCAGTAAAAGGGTAAAAATATATCTACCAGATATAATAAAAATATATTTTCAGAGTTTGATGCAAAATACCAAAAGAAAATATGTAACAGAATAATAAATACTCTTGGAAATTTTAACAAATGAGAACGATATAATACAGGATTGTTTATATGAATATTTGTACAAAGAAAATAAAAATAGATGCTATGAAGAAGAATCTGATGGAATTGAATTAAATTCATGGCAATTCCATAATCTCTAAGAAAGATTCCACTGTAAACAAATGTAAAATATTTAGAAGAAAATGCAAATACATAAGGGCAAATAAGAAACTGAAATCTCAATCCTCTTTCCATTGGAATTGTTTCAAACATAAAGTTTCCCTCTGTGTAAGGAAATCTGCACATTTGACAAAAGTTTGCAAACTCTAGGGGGGCCACTGTTCTCCAGCGAAGTAGACATTTGATGTGGACATATTTGACTGACCCTATACAGCGACAAGGTGAAACAAGTTTATTTTCATCTCTATTGTGCTCATCTAGACAGAATCTGCAGATTGGGATCTCCATAAGAGCATAGATTTCTCTACTGGTATAGTATCTTTAAAAAATCTCTCTTTAATTTCTGGAGAAACATGTTCCACTAATTGTTCTAATGTCATTGCAAAGACATAATGAAAATCATTTTCATTGTTCAAATTTAATTTTAGAAAGACAAAATCGTCATCATGTAAAAGACTAATGCTGTAGTAGTTTTGATTCTTATCTACAAATCCCCAAAGATGAAGTTTTATGAGTTCATATAGAGCATGCGCATGTTTTTTTGTTCGGAGCATTCTCATAAGAATTATATAGGGCTGGATATCTGAGTTTTCCTGATATCGCAACATCATTATACTTCTTTGAGATAATTCTTTAATACTACATCAAAATAGACATGACATGTTCCTGTGGATTGAAACTTGTCGTAAATGTGAACCTTATGATTTCCTTCTCTAGGGGGAATTGAATCATGCAATTGCTGTACAGGATTAAATTGAGTTGTTTGTGGAATTGTAGAATCTACTGTATCAGAATCAGGATCAAGATTTGTCAAACAGATTCCTTCCGCAAAGATTCCATTAGAAGAATACAATGTCTGCGAAGATTGGTTTACACCTGGCGGTGTTTTCAGAATATAAATTCCTTCTGCATGAAATAAATCTATATGATTTTTCCATTTTGTAAAAAGAAGGTTGGGTAAGAAACTAGAGTGGACTGCATAGCACATAAGTGAAAAGGATATTCTTGTTTGTTTGCGATAATAGGTATTATATTCTTGAGAAATTAGATCTGGATTTTCTTCAAATCCATATGTTGCGTGAAATTTAATAAGCTTTGCATCTGCAGGTTTTTCATTCCAAAGACTACCAATGTAGTCCTTGTTTACACAAGCAAAGAACTTTGCATCATCTTCCATGATGAGATACCATCTATCTTCAAGATTTTCATTCAAATGCTTCGTATACAATTGCATCCAGAGAGAATAATGTGAAAATAAACATCCTAAATGACCATTTGTAAAGAAAGGCAGATATTCTTTTTCAACTATGCTAAGTCTTTCTACTAATTGTCTTATGTGAGGGTTTGAACCATTCATTGCTGAGATCCAATGCACTTGTGAACTGTTTATTCCAACACGCTCAAATTCATTTCGGAGTTTCTCTTTTCTCTTTTGTTTATAAAGTAGTGAGAGTACAAATATATCTGAAAAGATGGTATGCCATGCCATTCTACCCTCTTAAGAAAACTCTTACTTAAACCTCTTCCGCATTTACTAATTAGCCCCCTAGCGGGCTGTCACCAAAAATTGAATGGTTGAAATGGTGGTGGAAGGTTGTGCGGTGGAACAGGGAAGGATCCTTACAGCAAATGAATAAATAGCTTAATTCAAAAGGATCCTGTCTTTCTCAGAGCGAGGATGGCCGAGTGGTTAAGGCGGACGACTTAAGATCGTCTAGTTAATTCTATCGTGGGTTCGATCCCCACTCCTCGCATTTCGTGGTGGACTTGGTAAAAACTGCGTTTAAGAAAGGCAGAAAAACTCCCCGTATCTTGTAGCATCTTAGCGCAGCGGGAGCGCGTTGGGCCCATAAGTACAAGAACTTAGTAACCCAAAGGTCGTTTGATCGAAACAAACAGATGCTACTCCTCCCAAATCGTCTAGTGGCTAGGATAGTCGCCTCTCAACATCTTTGAAAAAGAGGGTGGAAGCACGCGATTGGCCCGGGTTCGATTCCCGGTTTGGGAACTTTGCTGATACTAATCATATCAGCCTCTGGTCTTATAGTCAAGTGGTTACGACACAGGATTCTGACTCCTGGAGCCTGGGTTCAATCCCCAGTAAGACCTTTAGAGTTTGGAACTTCTCTTATCAAAAGTTCCATGGTGCACATTGTGTCGGTTCATGCGTTCATAGTTCAATGGTAGAATGGTGCTCTTCCAAAGCATTGACGTGGGTTCGATTCCCACTGGACGCATCTGCAAGATTACCCAAGAGGTTAAGGGGCTTCGTTGAGGTCGAAGTGGTGAAAACCGCATGGGTTCGAATCCCATATCTTGCAATCCTAATGTGAGGATTAAGTTCACCCTCACATTGAGTTTGCTTGTTCTCAGAAGTACAGGAAAAACAAACCAGGTTATCTCTTCACCTGATCAAAGAAAGAATTAGCGAGGATGGCCGAGTGGTTAAGGCGCGCGACTCAAGTTCGCGTGAAGCAATTCTCGTGGGTTCGAATCCCACTCCTCGCATTGAGGTTAGTCTTCACCTCTTACAAGTAAGACCTCTGCAGTTTACGGGATTCTGCATATCAAAAATCGCGAAAACCGTCATAGCTCAGCGGTAGAGCGAGTGGCTCTTAAGCGCAGCAATTGTTGCTTTGCAACGAAACCACTCAGTCGAGGGTTCGATCCCCTCTGACGGTGAATTTTTTTAAAGAAAATACAAAAGGACAAAAGACAATAAAGAAAAATACAAAAATCCAACCGTCGTCACCAAAAATTGACGGCAAAAATTCCTGTATTATCGTCGGTGAAACAACTATACATCCTCTTCACCATGCCCTCGTAGCGAAGTGGATATCGCGTCTGCCTTCTACCACAGGTTTGTCCCGTGGACGTCAGCAGAAAATCGTGGGTTCGATCCCCACCGAGGGTGTTTTCGCCTCTTTAGCATAGTGGTAGTGCATTCGCCTTGTAACAAAAACGTCGCGAGCGAAAGGTCCTGGGTCCGATTCCCAGAAGAGGCATCAAGTCTCCTATGCTTTCTCATAGGTCCTCGCTCTCTTAGCACAGCGGTTAGTGCACCCGCTTAGTAAGCGGGAGGTCCTGAGTTCAAATCTCAGAGGGAGCAAAAAAGTCTCCTATGCTTTCTCATGGGTCCTTGCTCTCTTAGCTCAGTTGGTAGAGCATCGCTCTTATACGATTTACGTATGCGCAGGTAGGCGGTAGTCCTGGGTTCGATCCCCAGAGGGAGCATCTTTTTTTTATGGAATCCATGCAAAAAAGATTCTCTATATATAGGATGAAATGGAAACTACTATAGTAGGGTTTGCAGCCACTTCATCTTCAGTACTAGCATTTGGTTCTCAGTTTATACATACTCTGAAATCAAAGACAACAAATGGACTAAGTTTATACAGAACTGTTTTTGATGTAGTAAGTTTAGCGTTATGGGTGTATTACGCAGCTAGAGTGGAAGATAATCCTCTTCTAATTGCGACTTCCCTAGAACTCTTTACCTGCGCATGCGTATGTATATTAATCATCAAGGAAAAAAGGTCAAACGTTGTCTTTCCTATAAAAGAAAAAGAAAAAGAGTACTCGCCGCCTCCGACTCCTGATTCTGATCCAAATTCGCTATCTGAAGTAATTGTAGTTCCTTCGCGTCGTTTTTCTGTTTAAAAATCATTGAATATTTTTTCACTTGCTCATCGTATGCTCAAATGAAAAGGTATGTTACTGATTAAAATACTAAATTTGAAACAAACAAACACAACAAATCATGTAGCAAAATGTCTCGCACACCAAGGGATCTTTGTAAAGGATGCAGAGAATGTTACAATGGAATTCTGCAAGCAGTTGTCAAAAACCCTATTGTTGCCGCAATTATGATGGGAATTCCAAGTTACTTTATGATCTCATGTCTTCTCTTTGATGGAATTACCATTATTTATCCTGAATACTATGCGATGAAGAATACCATTGTGGCACCTTTCTATACATTGCTAGGATTCACCATTGCTGCTTGGATTGTTGAAATCATTGCCATTCATTGGATGTTACCGAATGTTCTTTCTCTCTGCGCATTTGGTCACTCTGCGGTTGGAAGTTGGTGGCTAGTGAATTTAGGAATTCTGATGTTTGCTGGTTGGTCTTATCTTCCAGTAAAAATGGTATTTCTATTCATGCTTAGTATCTTAACTCCTGCTATTATTTGGCATATTGCAGGAGATATTATTCGTGAATATAAAAGAAAACTGATTGATCAAATTAATCTTCAAAATCAAGCACTTGCGCAACAGGAAATTGCCTTCTCTTCTGAAGAAGTTGTTGGAAAGCCTAAACTTTCAAGTATTGTTTAGAACGCTTCTTTCTTGTTATTTGTTTCGTTCGTTTCTTGCGTTGTCCACTGCGTCGTCCACCCTCACCTTCATACCACTCACCATACTCTTTCTTTTCCCATTCATTTAATGTCCTTGCATTTCTTAAAAATGTACTCTCAGAAGAATTTCCTTCCACTTCTTTTGTAATTACTGTATACCCCTTTTTTTCAAAAAGACACTTTGCATAGGCTAGGGTCTCAGGTGGAGGTAAATAATGTCCACTATCATTCTTTATAATCACAGTTTTCAGATCAGCTTGTATCTCATATTCACCCACCGCTATCACGGGACTAGCCTGTGTTAAATAGGTATGAAAGATACGTGGAAAACGTCCTTTTCTTCTTTCATAAGGCAGCGGACCTTTTCTTTGTGTGCGGCATCGTACACTCTTTTTTCCTGGAATTACTTCTTTACTTATCAAAATGCTTTTGGGTCTATCGTAGGGTATTACAAACATTCCTGAAAGTAACTCAAATGTTGCAATATCTTTCTGAGAGGGTAATTCTTGAGGAAAAAAGGGGGTTTCATCATATGTATTATCTGCGGGTGCATTTGCATTGACTAAACATTGTTGATAAACATTTGCTTTACGGAATTTTTCTTTTGGAGGCCCTGCCAGTATACCAAAGGCTTTAGGGTTTGAACAAATGTCCATTACTTAGTACTCCTATTTTTATTTAGCAAACCGCGGGCTTCTGCGAAGTGTTTCCAATACTTCATTCTTTTGTTTCTGAACTAGACGAGGACTTTTCCGCACGGGCTCAACAGTTTCCTTCACTTCCTTCTTGTATTTATAAATCCCTTTCGCCACCTCAATCTTATTCGCCTTCCAAGCTTTTGACGATTCATCAAAGAATTCGGGTGTAAATTCCTGCACTGCCTTAGGCCAAGAAGGTTTGTACACAGCCTGTTGGACACGAACTTGATCTTCTAAAACGGTTTGACTACGCAACTTCATTTTTGCACTACACAATTTTTACAAATCCTACCCGTCAAATTTGATACCTCACTTTTTTTATTTCCCTTCAACAAAAATGCCCCGTTCTTCCTCTTCCTCATCTTCAAGATCTATTGCTCCTTATCGTCCTTCTCCTGCTCCTGCCCCTGTTGTCCATCATACAGTTGATAGACCCACAATTGGTCAGAGTATTAAGGACGGGGTTGGTCTAGGTATTGGATCTGGCCTCGGTCATGCCCTTGTAAATCGTATGTTCGGCATCGGTGCACCTACAAATCAGATTCATCCTGCTCCTTTTACTCCTTCTCCCCCTGCAAAAGAGCCTTGTGAAGCAGAACGTAAATCCTTTGAATCCTGTCTTTTGAATAACAGCGATGTGTGTTACAATCAGCAAACGGCACTGACTCAGTGTCTCCAACTTTCCAAAGGTTCAAAGTAAAAATTGAAAGAGAAAAAAAGATAAAATCCTATAGGGATACAATGATAAATAGGATTCTTAGAAGATCATTTATAACACTGAAGGATAATTTAGATGTTATGAAAAGTGAATTGCTTATTCAAGAGAGAGCGGATCATCTAAGAATGCTTTCACAAAACACTAAATCACCATGCACAGCCACGCAGATTCTTTTAGAAATTAGAAAATTAGAAGAAACTAGAAATCAGAAAGAACCTATCTTTTCTATGATGGAGTCTCTTTCCAGAAAAGGCCGCGAATAACGCGTCCACCTTTGGCCCACGCACGATCCTGAAAACAATTCTCACGACTTCCTCGCACATATTTTTCTCCAAATCCTTCTCCTTTGGCTTTCTCAACTAAATCATTAATTGTGATTTCTTTATCTTCATTGACTACTGTTGCAGAAAGTAACCAATGTATATATTTTTGATCTTTTTCATTGTAGTCTACAAGTTTTGCTTTTGAGAAAACCTGCAGAGGAAG
>JACCDG010771716.1_pt1 | contig 40734 bp, 33 predicted proteins | sample 7442471 | NCBI WGS metagenome assembly JACCDG01 (sample SAMN15323444, study PRJNA562643) | freshwater metagenome | isolation source: river surface water | place: USA:Blue River Watershed | collected 2017-08-17 | reverse complement strand
AACTCCGGATATTTGGAAAAATAGGTCATTTTGATGAGATTTTGGGTTTGAGCGAGCCCTCATATGCGGGACGCCCCATAGGGGGCGAGCGAAAAACAAAAGATCACACAATGGCCATTTTTACAGGTGCCTTAAGTTTTGCAACGGTCTCAAGTTGAGTTAGTAGTTGCTTTTGATGAGCCAGTGGAGGATCGTCCTCTGGAAGAAAGTAAGCGGGGGACGTTCTAAGGGAATATTTTGAGGAGCATCCAAGGCGTTAAGGGGCATGACTCCAAATTCTTTCAAGTGTTTGGTAATCTGAGAATACTCCCCTGCGTTCCAGGGGGACCAATGATCACTGGTGCCTTTATCCATACGGACAAACGGATCCTTGCCACCGCGGATATCATGCATCTGATAGGTCAGATTGACTCCTTTCCAGTAGGTAATTTGGTCTGCATCAGGGTTCTCCGGAGCCACAAAGATGACGTTTCCTGAAAATTGTTTCAATTTTTCTTCCCCGTTACACGAAAATCTTTCCTCGATAACCTCTGCAATGCAGGGAAGCTCACTCAGAGGGGTAAAAGAACGTGCAAGGGCGCGCACATTGGCATATCCCCGATCTAAGATGAGGGAAAGATTCTGCAGTCCTGAATCAACAGCGGCAGAAATGGTAGGCTCTACTGTGGCACAATGTCCTTTGATGACAATTTTTGAGGGCTGCTTCTGTTCAAGTCCTTTGAGAACAGAGACCAGATCCTGTGCATAGCGCTTACTTTCGATATTTTCAGAGCACGCCGGATTCCAGAGAACGACACTGACTCCTTCGTCTAAAAAGTGTTGGTATTGAGAGGGCAAACTGCCATCTGCACGAATCCTATCTTGATAAGAAGTCGTCTCTGCAAAAACCACCACGTGATCTGTCTTATGAGGAGCAGTGGAAGCAAGGTAGATTGCATCCAAAGGTTGTCCACTCGCATCCCTACACTCTAATGTAGAGAGTGGGACCTTACTCTCAAGAGCTTTCATCCGCTTGTGAGCCTCTAAAGGATCCAGGACATCATACCCAAAGAAAAAACAACGACTCACCATCCGCGCACACATCTCTTTCGTATAAGGCCTTATCGCAACAGAAAGCTGCCCTCCTCGAATGAAAGCCATCGTTAAATGAGCGCTCGCTTCTAAGTGATGTCCCTGTTCAAATTCATGATACGAGTAATACAGTGCAATCAGTGTTTGCATCGCAAGAGAGGCGATCCCCCACTCAAGCCCGCCGTGAAGAAAAAGCGCAAGATACAGCGCATTATTGGCAACCCCGAGGGTATCTTCCAGCGCGCTTTTGTACTCACCCGCTTCTAAATGCTCCACAAGGTGAGCCGCCTCAATACTTAAATCCTGCCCTGTCGTAATCAGCATCCCAAGAGGATGGGCAAAAATAGTGCCTGCTAACCCGGTGATCGCAACGGCTGTTTGGAGTAGTGCATAGCTGGATCTCGAGAGATCTTGAAGGTAAAGACTCTCTTGCAGCTCGGCTATCGCCGTCCAGGTACGCAATCCCCCAAGCCCAAGGGAAAGAGGAAAACTTAAAGGTTTATATAAGCTGATAAAAGGCAGAGCGACAAGCCCCAAGCGCTGCGCAGTATGCGCCCATGTGTCATCAGAGGGCCCGATTTTGACATCGTTGCCGTATTCCCGGTGATAGTAAAAAGGATCTCTTACAAACAATGATGTCGAATCTACCATACTCGTGCCTCTTTAACGAGAAGAAGAGTGGAATAAACTTGATTAAAAAACCATTAAAAACTTAATTACGACATCTATTAAAAATTAAGCTTTAGCAGTAGGTCTTGACGAACCATGGGTAAAGCGTCCGCTGAAAAAGAGTTAGCGGCGGTCTTTTCTGAGGAATGCCTTGAGGAGCATCTGAAGCCTTTTCTGGAATCACTCCAAATTTTTTAAGATGGCTGGTAATCGCAGCGTATTCTCCTGCATGCCAAGGAGACCAATGATCGGTCGTATCTTTGTCCATGAGGACAAGTGGATCCTTGCCGTTACGCAGGTGATACATCTCATAGGTCAGATTCCTCCCTTTCCAAGAGGTAATCTGATCCGCTGCGGGATCTTCAGGCGCTACGAAAATGACGTTACCTGAAAATCGTTTTAGTTTGTTTTCTCCGTTACAGGAAAATCTCTTCTGAATCATTTGCGCAATCCAAGGAATTTCGCTCAGCGGTGTAAAAGAACGGGCAAGTGCTCGGGTATTGGAAAATCCCCGATCCAAGATGAGAGAGAGATTCTCTAGTCCTGAATCGACTGCAGCAGAAATAACTGGCTCGACAGTGGCGCAGTAACCTTTGATCGCAATGTGTTTTGTTTTTATTTCTTTAAGACTTTTAAGGACAGAGAGGAGATCATCCGCATACTGTTTACTTTCAATATTCTTAGAGTGGGAAGGATTCCAGAGGACAACATTGATTCCTTCATCCAAAAAATGTTGAAACTGTGAGGGAAGACTTCCATCTGAATGAACTCTATCTTGATAAGAAGTTGTTTCTGCAAAAACCAGAATATGATCTGTTTTGTGAGGAACCGTTGTAGCAAGATAGATCACATCCAAAGGCGTTCCACTGGAATCCGTGCAGTGTAATTGAGAAACCGGTACTTTACTCTTCAAAGCACTCATACGCTTTTCTGCTTCTTGGGGATCAAGAATGCGATATCCAAAGAAAAAAAGCTTACTGAGCACCTGGGAAAACATCCTGACACAAAACTGCTCGGCCGTGATTAAGGCAATTAACAAGTGGGCATTTTCATTTTTTTCAAATTCATCTGCTGCGTAATAGAGAGCCATCAACGTCTGGATCGCAAGACAAGCAAGGGCCCATCCCACCCCTCCACTTAAAAAAAGTGCAAGGTAAAGCGCCTGATTCACAACAGCAAGACACTTCTCCATGGCATTTTTGTATTCACCTGCCGCTAAACCCTTCACGAAATGCGTCACCTCGATACTCAAGTCCAGCCCTGTTGTAATGAGGATTGCAAGAGGATGTACAAAAATGATTCCGACCAATGCCCCAACAGCTACGCCTGTTTGCAACATCACAAAGAAAGATCCCGATAAGCCTTGCATCTGAAGACTAGCCTTAAAATCTGTGACTGCTGTGAAAATACGTGCCGCAGCAAACGTAATGAGTAGCGGAGGGCTTACAGATTGATACAAACTCATCAAAGGAAAGGAAATACTCGCAACATGTTGCGCTGTATAGGCCCATGATTCCTCTTTAGCTTCGATAACCTCTTGAGCTTTTGAGGGATGGGAACAAAGACGATCTCTTGATATAACTTGGGTCATAATTTTTGTTATTTTAAGCGGATTAAGTTTATCAAAAAAAAAGACAAAAAACAATATGTATAAAACCTTTTAAAATATCAGCTTAAGAAAATTGAATTTCTTTCTAATGCTTGATAACCGCTTCCCTGGAGGGAAAGGTTCCTAGGTTGCAGCACTTGCCCGTCTTAGAACCTGTTGTTGAATTTAAGGCTTCGTCGATTTTTGGGATTATTTTGGCCGCTTTTCGATTCTTTTGTTATGGGAGCTATACGCAGTTTGATATAACCCCTAAAAAAAATAATTCGAAAATCGGCTCAAAAGAACCTAAAAATCGATAGAAGCTTAAATCAACGACAGGCTCTTAGGATTTTTTTTACGGGAGTAGCGCTTGTATTCTCCTGAAGGAAGTTTACGAATCATGGAGCCGTCCATGTCGTCAGGACGACTTGATGATCAGAGAGGGCTTGCGTAGGGGCCTCTAGGCTATAGAGAGGGATCAGCGTCTGCTGCGACTTCATCATCACGGCACAGGGTTTACTCTGAATGCAATAGTCGAGAAGCTCATAGGAAATAGGAACTTGACCCCGCTCCGCTGGAGGCGTGACAACAAGATCGGTGAAGTAATTGGTACATGTCGCCTTTTTTGAAGAAAGCTCTTCCATATAAGGAATTGCGAAAAGGCTTGGCATACTACTGGCTGTAAATTCGGGAGAAAAACCATCAATATTAAGATCTCCTGTCAGAAATCCCCAGGAAGAAGGTGTTTTTGCACTCACATCTTGCAGGTAGGTATGACAAAAGTGTAGTTGTTCTTTCCGCATCTCTAACATTTCTGGAGTACTTCCATGCTGAAGATGTGTATTGATGAGCGCGCACTGTCTTTGAAAGATAGGAAAACCCACAATCAAAGCCCCTCGATTGGATCCTTCGGGAATACTCCGTGGAAAGCGATTAAATATCACCGTATCCAAAGGGACTTTGCTTGCGATAAATAACCCACTGTTATAGCCCATCTTGCTGACGTAGAGCGTCCCCGCTGGATCTCCTGCCTCGTAGATAAAAAAAGCGTAATCTTCCTTAAAGTGTTCCATGAGCGCGCGCATTGCCTCAGGATCCCACACTTCTTGTAAACAGACAATCTGCGCCCCCGTCTTGCGAATGGTTTCTGTGAGCCTTTCGATCCGTCCTTTCCACGGAGAAATCCCTCCATAGGTGTAGGGAAGCTTATCTGGAAAACAAATCATGTTAGCTGTCAGGACTTTCAGTTCCGAAAGGGTTTCAGAGGCAACTGGCGCCGCTAAGCCACGCGCTCTTGCAAAGTTTTCTGTTTTTTCTTTGGCAAGTTTCTGGAGAGTTTCAGCAATTTTGGGGGCTTCTTCTTTCTTGAGATCCTGGTATTCTGCAAGAATTTTTTTGGTGAACAGAAGCTGCTGGGAAGAAAGTTGTGCCCCAGCATTTCTTAGAAAAGTTTTTAAAAGGCCTGGATGCGTCAGAATTGCCTGCTGAAAATTTTGTTTTAAAAGCGCTTCTCGCGACACAATCAAAGATTTAATGGCATCGCTTGCAGAAAACTGTAGGGTCTGACCAAGCTCTAAGCGAAAAGAAAAATAGCGAAACTGCAGATCCGACCACACCTGGTAGGCCGCTGTATAATCCCCTGTCTCGGATAGTTTGACAAACAGATCAAGGTCTGTGACTGTAAAAGCTTCTCACTTTAAACAGGCTTTCTCCACAGCATCTGTTGCTTGGAAGATCATATCCTTAGGAGGATAAGGCAGCTCCTACAGGCTGGGAAGAGCGGAAGCTAAGAGAGCTGCAAGCATAAAAACACCTTGGAAATTAATGTTTTTTCCGTAGTATACTTTGCCTAAAATTATATGCGTTACTTAAGTTTTGTACTCCTTCTAGTCGGAGGCTCTCTTGCTGCAGAGCCCCCCTTCTTTCGGGCAAGTCAGGAGCAACCTTATCATCTTTCGGTGGGAGCTGTTTTGTTCGATGACAAAGGGCGTGTGGCCTGTCATCACTTCCAAGAAATCTTTGGCTATCAAGATATTTACATTCTCATGCGCGAGTCGATGGAAAACGAGGAAACTCCTTTTAAAACACTCGAAAGAGGCCTCCAAGAGGAATTTGGGGCTCGTGCGCACCCGCTTGTTTTCTTAGGTTGTTTATCGGGCCCGCTGCCTTATTCTAATATTTCCTTTGAAAAAACAACCCTGTACATTGCCTGCCAAATGATGACGTGGGATCCTCAGCAGCGCGATCCGAATGATCCTGAATCGATGAGCTCGATTGAATGGTTAGAGCCTGAAGTCCTTATTTCCCTTATGCAAGCGCAAGGAAAAAGATTTCCAGGAAGAGTGGACGCTGATGAATCTGAAATCGTAAGGCGCGCGATCCCTTATATCCAACAGTTTCTTGAGCCGTGAGATTTCTTTATCTCCTGCTGCTCATTCTGTCTCTTTTTGCACGCAAAGGGCTCGACTACAAACAAATAAAATCTGACTTCTCAACCGTCCATATTTTAGAAGTGGATCCTACCCTTTATAATATCCAACCTGTCAGGGCTTTAGATGACGGTCTTGGAAGGGAATCGGTGTTGTCTTTAGCCGAGCGCCACGGTGCACTGGCATCTGTTAATGGGGGATTCTTTGCGATTGGCGGGATGTTTGATGGGAGGGCTGCAGGTGCTTTGAAAATCGATGAGTGGTATGCTCTCCCTATTAAACCCAGAGGGTGTCTCGGCTGGTCGCTGGGGGGTCTTTGTCCCAAAATGGATCGCCTGCTCGGCAGTGCCGTTGCTCAGCAAGAAGATGCTATTTTTCCTCTCAGCGGGCTAAATCGTCCACGTCAGGCAGGAGAAGCCATTCTCTTTACCCCCTGCTTTCATCGTACGACTCTCACAAATCCTGATGGAGAAGAACTGATTGTTGTAGGCGGAGTCATTGATTCGATTAAAGCAGGGGGAAGTTCGAAAATTCCAAAAGAAGGTTATGTCCTTTCCATTCACAAAACACATCCTCTTTTTCATACGTTTCATGTTGGAATGAAACTAAACTTTTCGATCATTGTCGATCCCCTCCTCAAATTCACTACGCCAGAAGACTGGGAGGCTGTGGACTATGTCGTAGGAGGAACCCCTCTTCTTATTCACAAGGGGAAAAAACTCACAGATCTGGATGCAGAGCGCACTATTCCCTCCTTTCTTTCTAACAAACACGCCAGAACAGCAGTTGGCATTTTAGACAATGGCCACTGGCTTTTTGTTGTTGTCGATCAAATCGATTACCAAGATGGCATGACAATCGATGAGCTCTCTGATCTCATGCTAAAACTTGGATGCACAGAGGCCCTGAATCTCGATGGAGGCGGCAGTTCCACGATGATCTTTGAAGGAGCTCTTAAAAACTTTCCCAAAGGAGATGCAGATGAATCTTTAAATGGTTCCAAAATGCGCCGAGTCTCCGATGCGATTCTTATTTTACCACGCTAGCTTCTTGCTTAAAAAGTTAAATCCTTTATGCTGGAGCCTATGGTTTTACGAGCTTTTTTTACTCTTCTTGTTTTATTGTCGAGTTTAGGAAGACCCTTATGTGCACAGGTCCCCCTTAATACAATGTCTAATCCCTTTCATCTTAAAAACAATCCCTCCTGGCTTAAACTTCTCAAAACCGTTGGCATGGAAGCTGAGGACCCCTCCTTAAAAGAGATGAATGCCTGGGCACAGGCGCACCTTTTGCGTCGCGGTGAACGGTGGGAAGCGCAGTCGCCTCAGTTTGAAGGTCTTCAGGAGGGTCTTCTTCCTCTTTTTGAAGATTTAGGGCTCATGCAAGATGCGCATGCTCAGTGCAATCACTATCAAGGAGCTTTGATCCATGGAGCGCATCTTATAAGGATGCGTCTGCGGCTGGATTACTTAGTCCAAGAGTGGAATCGCGGCGTGCGTTTTCAGGATCTGTATTTTCTCTCAGGAGAGCGCGACCTGGAACCTGAAGAAGCCGAAAAGAGTGGAGTCACAACTGAAAATGAACTCACAGAATGGCTGTGGCAGAACACAGACATCCCTTTAGCTCTACGCCACAATCTCTCAGTCCATTTTATTTCTGCCCCTAAGAAAAAAGAGAAAAAAAGTGGAAAATACGTGCGTCCTACAACAGATGATACCCTGTACGCATGGCTTAAAACAAATCCCCTTCCTGGAAGATATCTTGCAATTTCTAATGCGCCCTATATCATGAGACAAGATCTTGTCACTCAAAGTATTGTCCCAAGTCAGTACGTGATTGATACGGTAGGTCCCCAAGTCAATCCTCAGGAAAAGATGGCCATCCTCCTCGATGAATGCGCGCGCACTCTTTTCCAACTCAAAAAACTAGAAGATGAAAACACTTTGTAAATGGATCTCTTCTCGTGTTTTCTTAAGTACCCTGAGCCTTTGTCTTCTTGTTTACTGTTTTTCCTCTAAGAAACAGCGTCAGCCGATCATTCAAGACAAATTCAAGACCATTGCGATTGATTCTTCCCTTTTTCAGAAAAAACTCAAAGAAAAACCTCCAACTTGGATGCAAGAACAAATCAAAAGAGATCTCACATCCTATCAAGCAAGCGGCATTTCCAAAGAAGCTTTAGATCACGCGTTTCAAGGGAGCAAGATTCCGAATCTCTTGCTTGTCCGTTTTCAGATCAAAGATGGGCATCTGACCTTCTCGCATGATGCAAAAACATGCCTTGAAGACAACCTCTACGTGCCTAGGTTAAAACAGGTGACCTGCGCTTTGCAGACTCTCTGTAGTCTGACAAAACTGCCCGATGTCGATTTTGTCTTAAGCCTTGAGGACTATCTTTCAGCAGGCGCTCTTCCGGGGTGTCCTTGTTTTGTATTTGCCAAACAAGAGGATATCACTGATCAGGTTCTCATCCCTGATTTTGAAGCGCTCGCGGGGTATGGAAAATTACCCGCTCAGATTGCAAAAGCCAGTCAGCAATTTTCTTGGGACCATAAACTCTCCCAAGCGTTTTGGAGAGGTTCGGCAACGGGAGGTTATTTCACACGGGCAACATGGGATACTTTAGCAAGGTCTAAGCTCGTTCTTCTTTCATTAAAACACCCCCAAATCATCGATGCAAAGTTTCATAAAGTTACGCAATGTGACCCCGATATCCCTGTCCTCTTTCAAACAAAAGGGATGGTTGCCAGAAGTACAAGACTTACCAATCACTTAAAATACAAATATCTCGTCGATGTCGATGGGAATTCTTGTTCTTATGAACGGTGCTTTTGGATTCTTTTGTCCAATTCCCTTCTCATGAAACAAGAATCTCATAATATCCAGTGGTACTATCACGCGCTTAAACCCGGAAAACACTACCTTCCCGTTAAAGCTGATCTGTCTGACCTTCCTGAAAAAATTGCTTGGGCGCAAGAGCATGATGCTGAGGCGCGTGCCATGGCAGAAAACGGCGCTCAATTTGCGAAAGAAAATCTCTCTCCAGAGGATATCCTCCTCTACGTGTACCATTTGCTTGTGGAATACGCGCAGCTCCAAAAGTTTTAACTAGACAAAGCCCTTCCCCATCATGTAAGAAGATTTTTGAAACGAGGGAGGATCTCTTTTCATGAAAAAAGAGTACAAAATCGCATTTTTGATTTTGCTAATCATCTCTCTTGGGTTACTTGGCCTTCTCATCTTTCACGCCAGCCATAGCGCCGTCCTCACACCTGCTGGGATCGTGGGAGAAAAAGAAAGGGATCTTTTCTTCATTATCACGTTCTTGATGCTGATCATTGTGGTCCCTGTCCTCATCTTGACCACCGTTTTTGCCTGGAAATATCGGGAAGGAAACAAAAAAGCAAAGTATAACCCGGAATGGGCCGATGACTACCGAGCGGAATGGATCTGGTGGGGGTTTCCTTGTATCATCACAGCCGTTATCGCCGTTATTACCTGGAAGAGCTGTCATGATCTGGATCCTTTTAAGCCTTTAGTCAGCGACGTTAAACCTGTGAGGATTCAAGTGGTCGCCCTTCAGTGGAAATGGCTTTTTATCTATCCCGAGGAAGGCATTGCAACCGTTAACTTTATCCAATTCCCAGAAAAAACACCGATTAACTTTGAGATCACCTCCGATGCTCCGATGAACTCCTTTTGGATTCCAAAACTAGGAGGCCAAATCTATGCGATGCCAGGGATGAATACTAAACTCCATCTTATGGCTAATGAAGAGGGCACCTATCGCGGATCATCAGCCAACCTCAGTGGGAATGGGTTTGCCGATATGGTTTTTACAGCCCAGTCCTCTTCGCAAGCAGATTTTGAATCGTGGGTAAAATCGGTCAAAAAATCGCCGAAAATTCTCTCCTCAGAAGAATATCAGAAGCTTAGTGAGCCCAGCGAAAAAAATCCGGTCATTCTCTACTCCCAGTTCCAAAGTGGACTCTATGACTGGATCGTCATGAAGTACATGCACCCATAAGGTAAGACAATGTTTGGAAATTTAACCCTGCATGCTTTTAAACACGACGCCGTTCAAATGGGCGGGGAAATCATGATTTTCCTCTCGATCATTGGAGCGATTGCGGGTCTGACTTATTTCCGTAAATGGAAGTATCTATGGAACGAATGGATCACAACACTCGACCCTAAACGCATTGGTGTCATGTATCTAGCTATGGCGTCGCTAATGCTTTTTAAAGGGTTCTCCGATGCTGTTCTCATGCGCATGCAACAAGTTTTAGCCTCTGGATCTCAAGGCCTTCTCACAGCCGATCACTATCAACAGATCTTTACAGCGCACGGAACGACGATGATTTTCTTCGTCGGCATGGGATTTATTTTTGGCTTCATGAATTTGGTTGTTCCCTTACAAATTGGAGCGCGCGATGTCGCGTTTCCCTTCTTAAATGCGGTCAGCTTCTGGCTCTTTGCAATGGGTGGCAGCCTTCTCATTGTTTCCATGATCATCGGCGATTTCTCCATTACCGGATGGGTGTGTTACCCACCTCTATCAGGACTACGCTATACCCCTGGAGAGGGGGTTGACTACTGGATCTGGACCGTCCAAATTGCAGGGGTTGGAAGCTTGCTTGCCGGCATTAATTTCTTTGCCACAATTCTCAAAATGCGCTGTCCCGGTATGACGCTCATGAAAATGCCTCTTTTTACCTGGAGTGCGCTCAATAGCGTGGTGCTTGTCATCTTTGCGTTTCCGATTCTAACAGCCACCATCGGAATGCTTACCTTAGATCGTCTCATGGGGATGCATTTTTTCACAGCCGATTTTGGCGGCAATCCGATGATGTATATCAATCTCATCTGGGCATGGGGACATCCTGAAGTCTATATCCTGATCCTCCCTGCTTTTGGAACCTATTCTGAGGTCGTTGCCACTTTCTGTAAGAAACGACTTTTTGGTTATACCTCCATGGTATGGGCAATGGCTGTGATTACCCTTCTTTCCTTCATCGTTTGGCTCCACCACTTTTTTACAATGGGCTCTGGCGCTAGCGTCAATGCCTTCTTTGGAATCATGACCATGCTGATCGCCATTCCAACAGGCGTTAAGATCTTTAACTGGCTTTTCACCATGTACCAGGGAAGAATCCGCTTTGAATCCCCGATTATTTATTTCTTAGGTTTTGTACTGACATTTACAACGGGGGGAATGACAGGTGTTCTGATGTCCATTGCTCCGATCGATTTCCAAGCGCACAACAGCCTATTTCTGATTGCCCACTTCCATTCGATGGTCATTGGGGGCGTTCTCTTTGGTTTTTTTGCAGCGGTCACTTACTGGTTTCCCAAAATTTTTGGCTTCAAACTCAATGATCGCTGGGGCAAATATGCAAGTCTTGCCTGGATTACCGGTTTCTTAGTCGCCTTCATGCCCCTTTATGTTCTAGGACTCATGGGCGCAACGCGTAGGCTTGACCATTATGACCCATCTACCGGCTGGCATCCCCTCTTTGTTGTGGCCGGTATTGGCGCTGGGATCATTCTTCTTGGGATGGGATTACAAGTTGTCCAAATCATCACAAGCATCCGAGATTACAAGAAAAATCGAGACCTGACGGGAGACCCTTGGGATGGGAGAACCTTAGAATGGTCTACAACATCCCCTCCTCCGATCTACAATTTTGCCATCATTCCTCATGTGGATGACCACGATGCTTTCTGGGTGACCAAACACGAGAAAAAACACCCCAAACCACACTATGAAGAGATCCTGATCCCTAAAAACAGTCCTTTTGGATTTTTAATCGGTTGTTGCTCCTTCTTGGTGGGTTTTGCTCTCACCTGGCAGATTATGTGGATGGCAGGTCTTGGCGTTATTGGGGTGATTGTCTTTATGATCTTACGTCTATCTGAAAAACCAGAAGCCACAGAAATTCACCTCTCTGCTCAGCAAGTTAAAAAAATGGAAAACACCGTATGAGCTCTATCACTCACCATGATCCACACGAGATGACCCTTTTTGGATTTTGGACCTATATCATGACCGACTGCGTCCTCTTTGCGACACTCTTTGCAACCTACATCGTGCTAGAAAATGGGACGTATGGGGGTCCCACAAGCCACGATTTATTTGATGTGCGCTATGCTCTGATTGAAACACTGGTTCTTTTGATGAGTAGCTTCACCTGTGGTCTTGCCATGCTTTCCGTCAAATCTCCCACATCTAGCAACATCAAAAAACTCATCTTCTGGTTTGCGGTGACATTTCTCTTGGGAGCAACTTTTGTTGGCATGGAACTTTCTGAATTTGCAGACTTTGTCCATCGAGGAGCTAGCTGGAAAACAAGCGCCTTCTTGACAGGTTTTTTTACCCTTGTGGGAACGCACGGCTTGCATGTTTCCTTAAGCCTTCTCTGGATGCTTATTCTTCTCATTCCCGTCATCCGTCAGGGACAGATGACGCCTCTATCCTGGAAACGCCTGGATTGTCTGCGCTTATTTTGGCACTTTTTAGACGTTGTCTGGATTTTCATCTTTACTATTGTCTATCTTAAGGGGGTCATCTAAATGACGACACAAAGACCTGACTCGCTGAAAGACTATACCCAAGGTTTTATCTTATCGGTTTTACTGACATTTGCAGCCTACTACCTTGTCATCCACCACGTCTTAGCTGGTTTTAATCTTATTTTGGCAATCATGGGACTCGGACTCTTGCAGGCGTTAGTGCAACTTGTTTTCTTTTTGCATTTAGGAAAAGAACGGGGCCCTTACTGGCATCTTGTGAGCTTTTTGTTCATGATTGCAGTTGTCGTTATCCTCGTTGCAGGATCTCTTTGGATCATGGCCCACTTAAAATACAACGTTATGCCCCCAATGTAAGGTATTTCAAATGATTCGCACCTACTACATGCTCACAAAACCAGGAATTGTCCTTGGCAATGTCATTACAACATCTGCTGCTTTTGCCTTAGCCTCCAGAGGACATATGCAACCTTGGCTACTCCTGGCAACCGTCCTAGGCCTTTCTCTCATCATGGCAGCTGCCTGTGTCTTTAACAATTACATCGATAGACACCATGATGAAAAAATGGAACGCACCAAAAATAGAGCCCTTGTCACAGGCGTAATTTCCCTCCGCAATGCTTTGTTGTTTGCAAGCACCCTTCTGTTTCTTGGAACTCTTCTGCTTGTGTTGTACACCAATCCCCTCTCGGTTGGGATTGCGCTCTTAGGCTTTTTTGTCTATGTCGTGATGTATAGCGTTTGGAAATATAAGTCGACTTATGGAACACTGATTGGAAGCGTTGCAGGCGCCGTTCCTCCGCTGGTGGGGTATTGCGCTGTGAGTAATCGTTTTGATCTGGGAGCCTTCATTCTCTTTGCCATTCTTGTTCTCTGGCAGATGCCCCACTTTTATGCAATTGCTCTGTATCGTCTTTCTGAATATACCGCTGCGGGAATTCCCGTTCTTCCTGTCAAACGAGGAGGCCATGTCACCAAGGTCCACATCCTCCTTTACATCATCGCCTTTACGATCGCGTGCGCTTCCCTACTTTTCTTTGGCTATACAGGCTACGCCTATTTGACAGCTGCTCTTGTGACCGGTGTTTGGTGGCTGATCTTGGCAATCCGAGGATTTAAGGCAGCGGATGATCAACTCTGGGCAAAAGGGATGTTCCGCTTTTCCTTGATCGTGATCATGGCCTTGTCGGTGATGATTTCTCTAGATACTCTCTAAGAGGGAAGTCTGCAGAGTAATTTTCTGTCGATTTTTGGGTTCTTTTGTTAGGGGTCATATCAAACTGCGTATATGACCCCTAACAAAAGAATCGAAAAGCGGCCAAAATAATTCCGAAAATCGACGAAACCTTACTGTGTAGATACCCTCTAAGCTTTCTTCGAAGGTTGGCAGTTACAATTATCCCCGCAACTGCATGGTTTGCCCATATGGCAACCACAGGAAGTAGAACAGTCCTTTTGCTGAGAAGACTGAGAACACCCCGCCAGCAAAACTAGACCCATGAGAACGAGAAAGGCATTTTTCATAAAAACTCCTTTTGCTTTTGTAAACCATAGCCTCTTAAAAGTAGATAGTGAAAATTTCTATTTCGGAAAACCCACCTACTTTGTATACTCTTCCTCGTGCCAGCTAGAGGGCGCATAGCTCAGTTGGTAGAGCGCCTGTCTTACACACAGGTGGTCATAGGTTCGAGTCCTGTTGCGCCCAAGTTTTTAAGGTTTGCGGGAGTAGTTCAATTGGTTAGAGCACTGCCCTGTCACGGCAGAAGTTGCGGGTTCGAGCCCCGTCTCCCGCGTCTCTTTATCAGTCAAAATTCTATTTACAGTGAGATCCAATGGACCGAGGACCATTGCTGGGAAGCAAGGACCTGCAGACTAGGATCGATTTGGCAAAGTCGCAGCTAATACAAATTTAAAGAAGTTTTCCGCGCGCGCTATTAAATAACCCACACACGCTCTGTAAAAGAACGGTTAGGGGCTTTAGAAACCTATCTTTCAGGAACAGCCTGCAAGGAAAGACCCGCAAAAAAATAAACAAGAAAACCAGCAATCACCCCATATCCATACGGAGAGCTGGTGACAAGCCACTGTGTCATTGCATACTGACCCAGAAGTCCTGCAAATGCACCACCAAAATAGGCGGCTGTCAAAAATGGTATGACAAAAAGAGCCACAGCCATCGTGGTATTTAAAAATACCCAAGTCTGTTCGCGAATTTGCCCCCTTCCCTCTCCTCTATTTGCATTCAGGTACTGCTCCAGGGGAAGATGGATAAATTCATAATACAAACCCAAGGTCAGTCCATGCAGTAACCCCACAGGAGCTCCTACATTTAAGAATCTTCCGACAACAGCTCCTGTAATAGAAGGGTAACCAACAGATGCTACCGTATTAATCCCCTCATTAACAAAACTTTTGATATAACCCACATGAGCAGCCATAGACGCCCCTCTTTTTTGCTAAATAAAGAGAGAATTTTACATCCCCTAATAATTAGTTGTCTATCCGAAACTTCTATACCGAAAGTGATTCAAAATTAAATTAGAACTATTGGGCACAACTAGCTAAAAATCTGGGTGGAAAAAGCAACGCGTAAATACCGATGAATGGGAAACTCTTTCTGCGACAGCATTCACTCTGTTGTTAAAAACTCGATCATTCCAACCTAGTCCCACCATCACTGTTCTCCTGTTTTCAAAATAAAGCGGACATTCTATTCCTTGGACGGTGGGTTGTCCATGAAACAACAAAAGAGAAAATTTTCTGTACAAACGACCTTACTTGTGTGTAGACTGCCCTTAAGATAGAGGGAGAGAAAATGCCGGTAAAATGCTCAACTCAACGGATGATCTGGAATTACTGCGTGACCTTGTTCTGGCTCGTCCTCGGCGCTTTTTTAGCAGCTGCCGCCATCCGGATTTTCTTAGTCCCTAATCAACTGATTGACGGTGGGGTCGTCGGTATGGCCCTAATCTTAGGACGCCTTTACGGGGATTCTTATCTTTCCTACTTTCTTATCCTGCTGAATGTCCCCTTCATCTATCTTGCCTATCACTACATCAGAAGGACATTCGTACTCAATATGCTCCTGGCTGTCCTTCTTTTTGCCGGTTTTTTGATCGTTCTTCTTCCCGTCCCTCATTTCACAGGCGATTCTTTAGAAATCATCGTTTTTGGCGGCGCAATTTTAGGAATCGGGGTAGGGCTTATCATTCGCCACGGCGGATGCTTAGACGGCACGGAGATCCTTGCGATCATCATTAATCGCAGGCACAGTTTTACGGTAGGTCAGGTCGTCCTCTTCATCAACATCTTTATTTTTGCAGCCTACGGATGGATCTTTAAAGACTGGCACATCGCTCTCAAATCGCTCATGACCTACATCGTTGCTTTTAAAATGATCGATATCGTGATCGTAGGACTCGATGAACTCAAATCCGTTCTTATCATCTCTTCCAAACCCAAAGAACTCAGCCACGCCATCATGAATGAACTCGGCCTTGGCCTTACCATCATGCACGGAAGGGGCGGCTTTTCAGGAGATGCGCGCGAGATTCTTTTTGTCATCGTCGAACGCCTTGACCTCTCGAGCCTTAAAGATGTTGTTCTCAATACAGACCCCACAGCCTTCATGGCAATCGAAGATCTCCATGAGGTCGTCTACGGCAAACAATCCTTTGCTCCCTATAAGAAGCGCCCCAAGTTCTTTAAGCACTAAAGAATTTTTACCACAGAAAAATAAGTAGGCTTTGTGGTTAAAATTATTTTATTTTTGTTCAAAAACTTTCTCTTTTTAAACATAAAGGAGCCGTTCTTCCCTTCTGGTTTGCTGAAGATGGGGTTCGTATTTTCTGATGAGAGCATGCACTTTCCTTACAAGGGAGTTGTAAGCAGGATCCGACATAGCGGGTAGAATGAAATTAAAGGGTTCTATATTCCGAAAATGGGGGATACCCCCTACATACAGACTTCCCTGTTCCTCCGTAGCGCACGCATCGCGGTCAATGCGCTCAAAATCTTGTACAAACTGTTCTTGAATCTCAGTATTGTAAAGCTTCATGTGTTGTATTTTCTCTAGCAGAAATCGCCTGGCACAACCCTTTTGCTGGTCTTGATCGAGGAGTGCTGGCTCATAGCCAAAAAACTGCATCAGCTCTTTACAATCCTCCTGACTGAGGACAAGCGGCACCACAAGAGGGTTGCTACGTGGTATCCGGAGGATTGGGTTAGGCCTAAGTATTTGTGAAAAAATATCGAAAGTTAAGGTTTTGTTCCCAGAATCTCCTAAAAACACGCTCTTGTGGGACTCTGCGAACACATGGGCAATTTCAAGGGCTCTGCCAAAGGCAATCTGACGCAATACGTGAGATACCTTGCGAGATTCTTCTAAACACGCAGGCAACCATTGTTTGAAATGCGACTGAATGACAGGGTTTTGTTTGAGCCGCTCTAATTCAAGAGTCGGATGGGCCAAGCACCTGGCCAGCATAAAAGAAGGCCTTACAACAGACATTAGAGGACTACTACAGGCCTCAATGTCAGTTCTGTTGCACGTTGTTGGAGATAGGTGCCGTAAGGACTGGTGGAAAGCTTTTCTCCAAGGTACAGGAGCTGTTCAGGGGAAATAAATCCCATTTCACACGCAATCTCTTCGAGACAGGCAATCATAATCCCTTGGCGCGCTTGAATCGCTTGAACATAGCTTGAGGCTTGATGGAGTGCTGCATGCGTTCCCGTATCCAGCCACGCAAATCCTCGAGGCAAGTGCTTCACTTCGAGTTCTCCCCTTTTAAGATACACCTGATTAACATGGGTAATTTCGTATTCACCACGTCCAGAAGGTTTAAGAGCTTTCGCAATTTCCACAACGCTCTCATCATAGAAATAAAGTCCTGTCACAGCATGATGAGAGGGAGGGATTTTTGGTTTTTCGACAATATCGGTGACATTTCCTTGAGAATCGTACGCAATCACCCCATAATTCCCCGGGTCTTTGACTTCGTAGCCAAAAATGACAGCTCCTTTTTCAAGCTGACTGCAAGAGAAGAGCAAACCGCGTAGATTGTGTCCGTAAAAAAGGTTATCTCCCAGGATCAAACACACAGGCTCATTTCCAATAAACGAAGCCCCCAAAATGAATGCTTGAGCAATTCCATCCGGAGAAGCTTGCACTGTGTACTGAATGTCCAAACCAAGATGGGAGCCATTTCCAAAAAGGCTCCGGAACCTCGGCAGATCTTCAGGGGTTGAGATAATCAGGATTTCTCGAATGCCTGCCAGCATCAAGACAGAGAGTGGGTAGTAAATCATCGGCTTGTCATAAACAGGAAGAAGCTGTTTACAGACACCGAGTGTCATGGGATAGAGCCTTGAGCCCTTGCCCCCTGCTAAGATCATTCCCTTCATGAGATCCTATCCTTGAAGTTCAAATGTACATCCAGCCTGGATCTTCTCGTCAATATAAGTAATGGTGTAGTCGTGATTTAAAAACCGACTATCTTGGAACATGTACAGATGAAAAGGGATTGTTGAAGAAACGCCGCCGATATGAAACTCTTTGAGAGCCCTTTTTGCAATAGCAATCGCTTCTTCTCTGTTTTTTCCCTTCACGATGAGTTTTGCAATCATCGAGTCGTAGTGAGGAGGAATTTTCCCTCCTGAATAGCAGGCCGTATCGACACGGACATGCGGTCCACCAGGGGTAATGAAATACTCGAGATGCCCCGGTGAGGGAGCAAAATTTTTAGCGGGATTTTCCGCGTTGATGCGACACTGAATGACGTGACCTGAAAATGTGACATCTTTCTGTTTGATTTTAAGCTTTTCACCCATGGCAATTTTGAGCTGTTCTCTCACGAGATCAATACCGGTTAACTCTTCTGTAACGGTGTGTTCCACTTGAATGCGTGTATTGACTTCCATGAAATAGAAGTTACGCTCTTCGTCCAGGAGAAATTCAACAGTTCCTGCGGAGTGGTAGTTAGCAGCACGTGCGATATTAACAGCTGCTTCTCCTACTTTTTTTCGCATCGCAGGAGTCAGCACGGGACTCGGTGCTTCTTCAATAAGTTTTTGGCGCCTTCTTTGAATCGTGCAGTCTCTTTCTCCAAGATAGAGATAATTCCCATGCTTATCCCCTAAGATCTGAACCTCGATATGGCGCGGATTCATGATCATCTTTTCGAGATAGACGTCAGGATTACCAAAGCTCACTTCAGCCTCGGCCCTCGCGGCTGCAAACTGACGGACAAATTCATCCGCATCATAAGCGATTCGAATTCCTTTACCCCCACCACCAGCGGTTGCCTTGATGAAGACGGGAAATCCAATTTTTTTGGCCTCTTCTAATCCTTTCTTGGCATCAGAAACAATCCCATCGGACCCTGGAATCACAGGACACTTGACACTTTTAGCAGTCGCTTTCGCTTTGGCTTTATCTCCCAGGAGCGTGATGGTCTCAGGCGATGGGCCAATGAAGTCCACACCACAGCTCTGACAAATGGACGCAAAACCTGCATTTTCACTTAAAAAACCGTAACCAGGATGCAGAGCATCGGCTCCTGTAACTTCACAAGCGGAGAGGATATTGGCAATTTTTAGGTAAGACTTTGGGGAGGGTGGTTCCCCAATACAGATCGCTTCATCTGCATGCAAAACATGCAACGCTTCCGCATCTGCCAGAGAGTAGACAGCAACCGTTTGCAGTCCTAAGTCATGACAGGCCCTAATGATCCGAACGGCAATTTCACCACGATTAGCTATCAGTACTTTGCGCATGAGAACCTATCCAATTATACGATCCGTATGAGTCGACTGCCAAATTCTACAGGATGAGCACTCTCCACAAGAATTTCAGCAACAGTTCCTTTCATCCCCGCTTTCACTTCATTCATCACTTTCATCGCCTCGATGATGCAGACAACGGTATTCTCATCCACAACATCCCCTACTTTAATGAAAGCAGGATCTTCAGGAGAGGGGGCTCCATAAAACGTTCCTACCATGGGAGAGGTTACATACCGACCCTCTTTTTCAGGCCCTTTTGCGGGCTTGTCCTCAGCAGGATGCGCGTGGTGCTTATGAGCCGAAGGAACGAGGTGCTCCACATGAGAAGCTGGGTGGAAGTGAACGGGATGGTGGGAAGGCGCTGGAGGATTCTTTTCCTCTCTTTCAAGGTGCACCTCGCCCCCTCCTTTTTCCTTAATGAACAACTTCTTCAGACCCGCCTGCTCCATGAGAGCAATCAGCTCTTTAATTTGCTTCATTTCCATGTGATGAACCTATACCCTCTGAATGTATTCGTTTGTTTGTGTATCGACTTTAATGACATCCCCTGACTCGACAAACGGGGGAACATCGAGTTTTGCACCTGTTTCTAAAACAGCCACACGGGTAGGTCCTGCCACACGGTGTTGGCTGCTCTCCTCAATCTTGACGACGAGAAGTTCCAGAAATTGCGGAAGTTCTATAGAGAAAATCGAGTTTCCATAGAACATCGCCTTGAGTTCAATCCCTTCTTTTAGGTAGTTGAGCTTATCTCCAATGATGTTTGCAGGAACTAAGACCTGCTCAAGATTGCCAACGTCTAAAAACAAGTAATCTTTCCCTTCGAGGTAGAGATACTCCAACCGTCTTTCTCCCATGGAGACTTCTTGAACGGGTTGATCTGGCTTAAAGTTTTTTTCAACAACATCATCCGTAATAAGGTCTTTGAGCTTGATTTTGATAAAAGGAACACCTTTTGCCATCGTCACTTTCACGCAAGAATCCACACGATAGATCTTATCATCAATCGATACGGTGACCCCGGGACTAATCTGATTCGCTGTCATCATGTTGCAACCATCCCTCGTACTAGAGGTAGCCAGCAAAACTCAGGGTTCGTCGACTTTTGGGATTATTTTGGCCGATTTTTGACTCAAGTGGCTGGGGTAATATACTTTTGTCGATATTACCTCAGCCACTTGAGTCAAAAATCGGCTCAAAAGAACCCGAAAATCGACAGAACCTGAGTTTCTCTGGCTACCTCACTATATTTAATAATTCCAAAAGTGTGTGGATCGTATGGTCCACATCCTCTTTGTTTCCTAAGTTAGCAAGCCCTCTTCCAAATCGAATGTGCACGGTTGTGATCCCGAGCTCTTTAGCGGGTGTAAGATCAATACCGATCCGATCCCCACAGACAATAACCTCAGAAGGTGGGTATCCCAATTCTTGGAGGAGAGACTGATACTCTCTACCCTTACACCCCTGTTCTAGAACAATAATCCTACTAAAGAGAGCCGTATCAATACCAGCTTTTTCAAGTTTTTGACTTTGCGTAGGCTTATTTCCACGCGTGACCACCGCAAGAAGATGGTCTTTCGCGAGTAGATTCAGAACTTCCTTGGCTCCTTGCGCAGCTTCTAATGGAATATCGCAAGAAATATTGTGATAAAATTCCTTTGCCCCTGCTTCTAGCTGGTGTTCGGTTGCATGAAAACGCTCTCCAAAAACCTTTAAACTGTGCCTAAAAGTCTCCTGAGATCTGTCAATCTCTTCAAGCTGTTTTAACGCAGCATCAAAATCAGGCACGACAAGTCCTTCTGCAATCATTGCATGAAGAGCATCGCGCATCTTGATCGGAGTGATCGAGACGGAAGTTGTCACAAGGGTGTCGTCTAAATCAAAGATGATTAACAATTTTCATTAACTCTTGTGCTAGTTTTTGAGGATGGTGCCTGATCAAGCTTCTGCGGATCAGGTCTTTACGCGGTGTTTCTTTGGGCTCACCTAAAAGCGGAGCATAGATGACTCTTTCATCCTTGATGTCGTTTTCGACAAGATCCCCTTCCTCTGCATACACCTCAATGAGTTCTTGAGGCGGCGCTTGGTAATTGATGAGGATATAATCAAAGATATCTTCGCCGATAAAACGCTTCATTTCTTCTAAATAGTGGCTCACTTTAAAACCTGTCGTCTGCCCTTTGCGATTCATCAAGTTAACGACAAAAATCTTCTTCGCAGGAGAAGCTCTCACTGCAGAACTAATTCCCTCAACCAGAAAGTTTGGAATCAAAGAGGTATGCAAGCCTCCAGGTCCTAAAACAATCAGATCGGCATTCATAATCTCGTGGATCGCGCGCGGGTTGGCTTTAGGGAACGGCTCTAAGTAAATACTCTTATATCCCTGATCAATCTCCTGAGAAAGATAGATCTCCTTTTCCCCCTCAAGCAACACACGGTTACTTAAGAGCATTTTAAGGCGCACCTGGTGCGTTGTCACAGGAATGACTTTTCCCTTAATAAAGAGAATTTTTCCCATTTCTTCGACAGCTTTTTCAAAACTTCCCGTGACTTTTTCCAGAGCAGACAGAAGAAGATTCCCAAAACTATGTCCCTCTAACCCCCCCTGCTCAAACCGATAATTCATTAAAGAACGCATCATGTTGGAAGAATTCGAAAGGGCAACGAGGCACTGTCTCACATCTCCTGGAGGCAAAACACCCAGTTCATCACGCAAAATTCCGGTGCTTCCCCCGTCATCAGCCATCGAGACAATCGCACTGAGGTCAACATCATAGTTTTTAAGTCCATGAAGGACTGAAAAGTTGCCCGTTCCACCGCCAATGACGACGACCTTCTTCATGCTAAGCTCCTCATTTGAGCAATCGCTTTCTTCATATCAGGGCTTTTAAACAGATAGTTTCCAGAGACCAGCACATTCGCTCCTGCTTGAATTGCAAGCTTTGCCGTCTCTTGGTTGATTCCCCCATCAACCTGAATATCAAAGGGAGGCAATTTTTTCTCTCCTGTCACATCGGTCACACCACCCTTACGAATCCCAAGTCTTTCACACGTTTCTCGTAAAAATCTAACCTTCTCCATCACTTCAGGCATAAATTCTTGACCCCCAAAACCTGGATGCACGGTCATCATCAGGATCATATCGCACTGATTCAAGTACTTGATAACTAAAGAAGAGGACGTTTCAGGACAAAGCGCTAAACCCGCTTGAATATTACAACGCCTGATGAATTGAAGTGTCTCCTCCACGTCTTCGGTTGCTTCAAGGTGGATCGTCAACCTATGAGCTCCTGCTTTCACAAACGCTTCAATGTAGTCAAACGGATGATAGATCATCAGGTGGACATCAAGAAAAAGATTCGTCGACCTGCGCAACGCCGCAACTGTTTGAGGTCCTAGTGTTAGGTTCCTGACAAAATGCCCATCCATGACATCGACATGAATCGCATCAGCACCTGCAGATTCAAGTTTTTTGGCTTCCTGCGCTAAAGCCCCAAAATCCGCCGACAAGATCGAGGGCTCAATCTGAATAGGATACTTCATTTTTTACCATTTTGAAAATTGCCCACCATAATACCCGATCCGGTCATTTCTACAACAGCTTGAGGCCTCGTCTTTCTCTCTTCCTCTGTGATCTCTGTGGTAAAATAAAATCTTAATTCACCTCGAATCAAAAAATTTTCTATCACAGAGGAAGAGGGAAGAAACCCTCGTCTTCGTAAAAATACCTCTTTTGCGGCTTTTTTTCCAAAGGCCCAATCTGAGTGCCTGTGCCCGATTGCAAATCAGGATCCTCAAAAGACCGCACGTGGATGGGGATTTCATTTTTCTGGGCCAGCTTAAGACAGCGCGGATGGAGAATTTTAGCTCCCCTCCCGACAATCGATAGAGCCCCCTCATAAGAGAGCTTGGGTAAAAACTGGGTGTCTGGACATTCTTTCGGATCCTCTGAAAAGACTCCTGGTACGTCCTTATAGAACTCGACAAGGTCAGCACCCAAGGCAATTCCTAAGGCGACTGCCGTCGTATCAGAACCACCCCTGCCGAGCGTCGTAATCTCTCCCTGAAGACTCACTCCCTGAAACCCCGCGACAATAACGACCTTTCCCGCTTCAAGATTCTCTTTTACCCTCTTGGGTCTAACATCGATAATGCGGGCATCTGAATGCTCCGGTGTCGTCATGATCCCCGATTGACTGCCCGTAAAACTCACCGCCTCACACCCCTTTAAATGAAGAGCCATGGCAAGCAGTGCAATACTCATGCGTTCCCCAATCGAAAGCAACATGTCGAGTTCTCTCGGAGGAGGATTGGGATGCACGGCTTTTGCAAGATCCAGCAAGGAATCGGTCGTTTTGCCCATCGCACTGACTACAACAACAACCGAACAATCCTCGAGGCGCCGCCGAATGATTTCAGCGACAAGGCTAAACCTATCGGGGGTTGCAACGGAAGCCCCCCCAAATTTCATGACGACGATTTTCTTCATATGGATTTCAACTTAACGGAGGACTTAGTTTAGATTCAAGACTGCGTTACCACTTTAGAAAGACCTCGGGAATTAAAATTATTTTTAATATTTTCGAACTTAAATCTTCAAACAGACCAAAACGATATAAAAAAGCATTGATTTACCACCCACATGACTCCAAAATTTATTTTTACAGGAAACGCCTCTTGCTTTTATTACGAATCTTTTGATAATCTGCCTCTTTAAATTACAAGAAACTGTAGAGGAGTAACCCCGAAATGTCCAAAACAACCGATCATGATTGGAATGCTAGCCAAGTTATTGATGATGTCGCTTTTCAAGAAGAAGATGCTAAGGTCTTTAAACGCCTTTTAAGTACAAAAGAGCAGTCAGCCGGAGAAGGTTCTGTCTCTTCCATGAGTACAGGTCATATTTTGAAAGGTCGCATCGTCGAAATGACAAAGGACTTTGTTGTTGTCGATGTCGGTTTGAAGTCTGAAGGGTTAGTTCCTATCGATGAATTCATGGATTCCGATGAACTCTATCTCAATAATGAAGTAGAAGTCTACCTCGATCAGACTGAAGGAGAAGATGGTCAGATCGTTCTTTCCCGTGATAAAGCACGCCGTCAGCGTCAGTGGGAATACATCGTTCACTATTGTAACGAAGGCTCTATCGTTAAAGGTAAAGTCTTAAGGAAAGTCAAGGGTGGACTCATGGTGGATATTGGGATGGAAGCTTTCCTCCCAGGATCTCAAATCGACAACAAGCGCATTAAGAATCTCGACGAGTTTGTCGGTCACACTTATGACTTCAAAATCCTCAAGATCAACAAAGAACGCAAAAACATTGTCGTTTCACGCAGAGAACTCTTGGAAGAAGAGCGCATCTCTCGTAAAGCAGAAATGCTCGAAAATATCCATCCAGGCGAAGTGCGCTACGGTGTTGTGAAAAACATCACCGACTTTGGTGTCTTCTTGGATCTCGATGGTGTTGATGGTCTCTTGCACATCACCGATATGACATGGAAGAGGATCAAGCATCCTTCTGAAATGGTAGCTTTGGGTCAAACTCTCGAGGTCATGATTCTGCATGTCGACAAAGACAAGGGCAGAGTAGCGCTCGGGATGAAGCAAAAAGAGTCTAACCCTTGGGAAGAAATTGAGCAGCGTTATCCTGTTGGAACTCGTGTGCGTGGAAAGATTGTCAATCTCGTTCCTTATGGTGCTTTCATTGAGATTGAGCCTGGAATCGAAGGACTGATTCACGTCTCTGAAATGTCTTGGGTGAAGAATGTCACCGATCCGAACGAAGTCGTTCAAAAAGGCGATGAAGTGGAAGCGATCGTTCTTTCCATTCAGAAAGAAGAAGGGAAAATTTCTCTGGGGATCAAACAGACAGAGAGCAATCCTTGGGATGACGTTGAGAAAAAATATCCTGTTGGCAGCAATGTCACAGCAGAAATTCGCAACTTAACAAATTACGGCGCATTTGTCGAATTAGAGCCAGGCATTGATGGGCTGATTCACATTTCAGATCTGAGCTGGATTAAAAAAGTATCCCACCCTTCCGAAATCCTCAAAAAGGGCGATAAGGTGGATGCTATCGTCTTATCTGTTGACAAAGAGAGCAAAAAAATCACGCTCGGAGTCAAACAACTCAGCAACAATCCTTGGGACAACATCAAAGAAACGATGCCAGCTGGGGCTCTTGTCAAGGGGATTGTTTCTAAGATCACCGCATTTGGGGCTTTTATCGAGCTTCCTAACGGAATCGAAGCGCTTGTGCATGTCACAGAACTTTCTGATCAACCCTTTGGTAAAGTCGAAGATGTTGTGCAACCAGGCGATGAGATTACAGCAAAAGTCATGAAAGTCGATCCTGAGAACAAGAAAATTGCTCTTTCGATCAAGGACTACCTCATCGACAAAAATAACTTCAATTGTGATGATATCCAGGTAGGTGGCGTCAAAGCAACGACGAAGACCACATCTTCCAAGAAGAAGAAAAAGAAAAAATCCGAGGAAAAAGAAGAAGAAGAAGAAGAAGGCTCTGCGGAAAAAGAAGACGACTCAGAGTAGACCGTACGATAACAACAAAATAAACGGCGAGAAAGTTTGAAGTGTGGGCACTCTTTTTAAATGATGTGCCCCGTTTTTTCTCGTAACAAAGGGCTGTTTTGCAATGAATAAAGATTTAGTCGCTATTTTCGAGTACCTGGAAAGAGAGAAAGGGATCAAACGAGATGTAATCGTCTCCGCGATCGAAGAATCTTTGAAGGCAGCTGCACGTAAAAGCGTTAAGGGGCTGATCAACGTATCCGTCCAAATTAATTCTAAAACGGGAGTGATTGACGTCATCGCACAAAAAGAAGTCGTCGAAGCGGTCACAATCCCTGAGGAAGAAATTTCACTTGAAGATGCAAAAGTCCTCTACCCGGAATGTGAAATCGGAGACTGGATCAACATCTCTGTAACTCCTCAAGATTTTGGAAGAATCGCGGCGCAAACAGCACGTCATATCATCTCCCAGAAGTTAAGAGGTGCTGAACGCGATGTCATCTATGAAGAGTACAGACATCGTGTGAACGAGATTATTTCAGGTTCTGTGAAGCGTGTTGTCCGTGGGGCAACGCTGATTGTAGACCTTGGGAAAGTCGAAGCCATCCTTCCCGATCGCTTTTACCCGAAGACAGAAAAATACCAAGTCGGAGACAGGGTTCAAGCTCTTTTACTCGAGGTTCGTGATACAGAAGGCGGCGGCGCAGAGGTCATTTTATCTCGCAGTCATCCTGAATTTGTGCAACAACTCTTCATCCAAGAAGTTCCTGAGATCAATGATGGAACCATTCTCATCGAGAGAATTGTAAGAGATGCTGGATACAGAACCAAGCTTGCTGTCCGTTCAACCGATGCAAAAGTGGATCCTGTCGGCAGTTGCGTCGGCATTCGCGGTAATCGTGTCAAAAACGTGATCCGAGAACTCAATAACGAGAAGATTGATATTATTCCTTTTGCTGAAGATCCAATCGATCTGCTTCAAAACGCTCTTTCTCCCATCCAGATTAAAATGATCAATGTGGGAGAAGATGGCAACGACGTCTCCATTGTGGTTGCCGATGAAGACTACCCCACTGCTTTAGGGAAAAGAGGGATGAATGCAAAGCTCAACGGAGATCTTTGCAACGTTCACCTCCACGTTCAAAAAATGAGTCAGTACCAAGCCGCAATGGATCTCGAAAGAGCTCAACTTGCAAACGCGGAAGATCCAACACTGGATGCGCCTCTAGCGATTGAGGGAATCCATACAATGATCATTGAGAGCCTTGTGAGTGCCGGATTTGATACGGCACGTAAGATCCTCACAGCAAATCGGGATATTCTTGCAAAAATTCCTGAAATCAGCCTAGAAATGGCTGACAAAATTTTAGAGCAGCTGCGTAAAAAGCTGAGATCCCAAACTCCTAAGGAAGGCTCTAAAGAGCAAGAATAACTCTTAAGTAGACCCACAATTTGAATAAGGTTAACCCGTTGGCTAAAAATTTAAAACTCAACATCAAAAACGCGCAGCTAGCGGAAGCGCTGAAGCTCGGAAAGATTAAAAAACCAGATTCTGCGAAAGCGAAAAAGGCTCCCGCAAAAAAAGAAGAACCCTCTCTTCAAGAGACTCCCCCTATCATCAAAGAAGAGGTTGCCGCAGCTCCTATTGCGCCAAAGCCAGAAGAGAAGAAAGAAGTCGCTCCGCCACCTGCTCCTGCGATGGAAGAGCCTCCGGCTGCTGTCGAAAAAACTAAAAGCCCAGAACCGATTAGTCCTCCTTCCGAGGAAAGAGTACCTCCAAGAGCGCCAGCTCCGGGGCAAAGACCTCCTTATCAGTCTTCAGGACAGTCGCGTTATCCCGAGCAGAGACCTACAGGGCCATCTTCTTATTCAAGGCCGCCTCAGTCTTCCCACTACCAGCAAAGACCTCCTTATAACAGCGCGCGTCCTCCTGGTCAGTATGCGCCCCGTCCGCCTGGTCAGTATGCACCACGTCCTCCTGGTCAGTATGCACCCCGTCCTCCAGGACAGTATAATCAGCGCCCTCCAGGCCAATATGCGCCCCGTCCCCCCGGAGGGGCTCCTTACCAAGGAGGTCCTGGTGGATTCCGTCCAAGACCCCCTTATCCCCCACGCCCTGGATATGGAGGAGGCAGGCCACCTGCAGTTCCTAATATTCCTCCAAAAGACCTCAATGCTCCTGGAAAAAGATCTCCCAAGGCTGAGCCTTCTAGCGATAAGGCAAAAGAATTTAAAGAGTTTCGCGATTTCAAATCGCCTAAAAAGGCAGGAGCTCCTGAGCGAACTTTTGACTCACGTGACCGCCAAGGACTCCGTGGCGATCTCGAAGATCAATCCTGGCGTAAAAGAAGACCCTCGCAAAAACAACGTTTCGAATTCACTGAAGAAATTATTCGCCCAAAGTCTTTGAATGTTCGTCTGCCGATCACCGTCAAAGACCTTGCATCCGAGATGAAGCTCAAATCTTCTCAGCTCATTTCCAAGCTGTTTATGAAAGGCGTCGTTTTGACACTCAACGACTTTCTAGATGATGAGACCACTGTACAGCTCCTGGGTCATGATTTTGACTGTGAAATCAAAATCGACACAAAAGAAGAAGACAGAATCCGCATCACGGATAAAACTATTAAACAGGAAGTCCAAGAGACGCCTCCAGCATCTCTTCTCCTACGACCTCCCGTTGCCGCCTTTATGGGTCACGTCGACCACGGCAAAACAAGCTTAATTGACGCCATCCGCGCATCTGATATTGCCTCTGGAGAAGCAGGAGCAATCACGCAACATATCGGCGCCTTTAAGTGCCGTACAGCTGTTGGCGAGATCACGATCTTAGATACTCCTGGTCACGAAGCATTCTCTGCAATGCGTGCACGGGGAGCCGATGTCACCGATATCGTGGTTCTCGTGGTTGCAGGAGATGAAGGAATCCGCACACAAACAATTGAAGCGATCGAGCAAGCAAAAGCGGCTCATTGCCCTGTGATTGTTGCGATTAACAAAGCCGATAAACCCAACTTTAATCCCGATAACGTCTACAGACAACTCTCAGAACACAACCTGCTTCCTGAATCTTGGGGAGGAACAACGATTACGGTGAACTGTTCTGCTCTTACAAAAGTGGGAATTAAAGAGCTTTTAGAGATGCTTGCACTGCAAGCCGAGGTCTTAGAACTCAGAGCCAATCCTAATACCCGGGCTCGAGGCTCTGTGATCGAATCTCAGATGCACAAAGGGATGGGTTGTGTTGCCACTCTCCTCGTTCAAAATGGAACTCTGCGCCTAGGTGATGCGATTGTGTTTGCACAACACTTTGCAAGGGTTAAGACCATGCAAGATGAGCACGGCAACGAACTCTCAGAAGCTGGACCGTCTACTCCGCTGAAAATTACAGGAATCTCAGGTCTTCCAGAAGCTGGTAGTGAATTCATCGTGGTAGCCAGCGAGAAAGAAGCCAAGGAACTTGCAGAAAAACGCTCTGAGGGCAAACGTCATAGCCTTTTACAACTCAAGCGCGTTGGACTCGAAAGCTTAAAAGAAAGCCCGAAAAAAGTTCTTAACCTGATCCTCCGTGCAGACGTTCAAGGTTCTGTCGAAGCGCTCAAAACTTCATTGCAGAAGATAGCGACATCAAAAGTAGAGATCAACTTTATCGCTCAGGGTGTGGGTGAGATCTCTGAGTCTGATATCAACTTAGCCTCCGCTGCAAAAGCCACAATCATTGGCTTCCACACAAAAGTGGAAAGTCACGCAGAGAGTTTAATTAAAGAACTCAAAGTGACGGTCCGCTTACACGACATCATCTATCATGCTGTGGATGATGTGCGCGCAATCATGCTCACGCTCCTTGATAAGATTGCTCAAGAAACCAACACAGGCGCCGCAGAAGTAAAAGCGATCTTCAAAGCCTCACACCTAGGAACTATTGCAGGCTGTCAGGTCACAGAAGGAACGATTGCTCGATCTAACCTAGTCCGTGTTTTAAGAGGAAATGATACGGTTTGGAAGGGGCAAATTTCTTCTCTTAAACGCGTCAAAGAAGATGTGCGTGAGGTCTCAAAGGGACAAGAATGTGGAATTCTGTTAAATGGGTTTAATGATGCAAAAGTGGGCGATATCCTCCAAGCCTACGAAATCACCTACCTACAACAGGAGCTCTAATGCCAAAAGACAGGGCCCCTAGACTCAATTCTCTTCTCAAAGAAGTGATCACCGAGGTCATCCGCGGACAAGTGAGACATCCTCTCGTTGGGCCTTTCGTGTCCGTCACGCAAGTTGAAATTACAAAGGATCTGCACCATGCCAAAGTGCATATCAGCGTGATTGGAACTCCTCAGGAAAAGACAAAGACAATTCAAGCACTCCAGTCGGCAGCGGGATTTATCGCAGTCAATGCTTCCAAAAAAGTCTGTATGCGTTACTTCCCTGAACTTACCTTCATGATCGATGATTCTGTCGAAAAACAAGCTAGAATCGATTCTCTGCTCACTAAAATCCACGACGAAGAAAAGGCAAGACGACCACTTGATGATTCTTGCTAAAGGTGAGGGAATTCTCCCCCTTAATAAACCTCCTCAAAAGACCTCTTTTCAGATGGTCTCACTCCTCCGCAGAGTTACTAACATTCAAACCATTGGGCATGCAGGCACCTTAGATCCTTTCGCGGATGGTGTTCTGATCCTCCTCATTGGGAAACCCTATACCAGGCTCTCTTCCCAGTTTTTAAACCAAGATAAAGAATATAAAGCACGCCTACATCTTGGAATCGCAACCGATTCTTTTGACATCGAAGGAAAAATCACGGCAACCTCCGATCATATCCCCTCTCTTAAAGAGATCGAAATAGCTCTCAAAACATTTCAAGGAACCTGTCTGCAAACTCCTCCCATGTTCTCTGCAAAAAAAATCCAAGGACAAACTCTCTATAAACTTGCACGTAAAGGAATCACTGTTGAAAGACAAGCAGTCCCTGTCACCCTCACCACAACCCTTTTGCACTTTGAGTACCCTTTCCTAGATCTACATATTGTCTGTTCCAAAGGAACCTACATCCGCAGCATCGCAGACGATTTAGGAAAAATACTAGGCTGCTATGCGCACCTAACCTCACTGACAAGACTCCGCAGTGGCTCCTTCCTTTTAGATCAATGTTGCGCTGTAGAAGAATTGACAAACCCTGCCTGGACGCGGTACCTATGTCAAACATCCTCACCCTAGGGACCTTTGACGGGGTTCATAAAGGGCACCAATCTCTCCTCTCTTACATCAAAACTTTAGCAGGTCCAAGTGGCACCACAATCGCGGTTGCCTTTGAAACTCCCCCCATCCAGTTCTTCACAAAAAAACTACAGCCCTTACTCATTACCCAAGAACACCGCTTAAAACTCTTAAAAGACTACGGCGTCTCTCTTCCTATCCTACTTCCGTTTACACAAGAGATCGCAGATCAAACCTTTGAGGCGTTCCTCTTCAACCTTCAGAAACAATACCCCTTTTCCCATCTCGTCTTAGGTGAAGGTGCTACCTTTGGAAAGGACAAGCAAGGCACTCCTGAAAATGTCGCGCGCTTTGGGAAAGAACATAATATCCAAGTCACCTACATTCCCAAAACACTCCATGAAAACCTTCCCATTTCATCGGGAAGAATTCGCACAGCCGTTCTAACAGGCGATCTCACAACGGCTGCGCTCCTTCTTGGCAGACCTTACTCCATTTTAGCACCCCTTTTGGCAAACGGCACACTGGACCTGCCTAAAAGAGCCTTTTGTTTGCCCCCAGAAGGTATTTATCCTGTCACGTGTTGCAGCCAGCAGACTCAAGCCGTCGTTTCTTCTTTGGGTGTTTTCATAAAGGAATTCCCACATCATTCTCTAAAGACCGTCGAAGTCATCTTTAATTAATTGCAAACTCACAACACTCCTGATTGATTTCAGAGCTTCTTAGAGACTGTTGCAAAACTCCAGATATTTTGATGAGATGCTGACTGCGCTTTCTTTCTCGCCAAGGTGTAAACACCTTGCCTTCTTCGGAAATCTTGTGTCTTGTATATCTCACCTAGCGTCTCGGGCAAAATAGGGGGGCAAGTCGGGTTATCTAGGATAGGTTCAGACAATTTGAGCTTTTTTAACTGCAGAATTTCATGATTGAGAGCCAGGTTTTATTTTAAAACACCCTCTACTAAATAGAGGAGGATCTTTTTCCTACAGAGCTCTTTTCGTAAGACTCCCGCAAGCCCTCACATAAGCAAGTTACCAACAAATCCCGCCAGCATAGAGCCTCTCTGAAATAGATTTGGCAGGTGCCACAACAATCAGAGCACCAATATCTACTAGGCTTATCAGAACTCTTTATGTTTGATTCTAACTGATTCACATGTTGCATTTCTTGATCTGTGAATCTTTGCTTATTACAACGAACACAGTGTTGAAAAATCTTTTGACCCGATAAGGTCTCCGCAAAGACTCCTCGATCATGTTGAAACCAATCTTGATAATTCATTTTCACAAATTTTGGATATACGTTCTTGCAAAAATAAGAATCTCGCTCACAATATTTCTTCGCTAAATCAAGTTTAACTTGTAGGGGTTGGCTTGAGATCATCTGTCCGACTCTGTCTCTTAGACTGTCTTTTTCCGGACCAGTACGACCTAGCCCCATAGGAACAGCTTGTAGCAGATCGAAAATACCACTTTTTCTAAGAAAACGTAGACGGATCTCTCTATCAAACTGTTCTGGTTTGAACCTTTCAACAATTGCACGAGCCTCGAGCAAGCTTATGGATCTTGTTGCTGCAAGTTCTTGGCTCTTAGCCCTTTTCTCTTGCTCTTGGGTGATAGCAAACTGTTCCTCAATGGCCCTGGCCATCGCCAACACATATCCTGCCCTTTGTGAAGATCCGCTTCTACCACTCTCTAAGCATGGGCTTTGCGCCTCTCCAGGGTCTTTCAGAACACTCGTTCTTTGAGGACTATCTCCTCTTCCTTCAGACTCGTAGCCAGCAGAAAATAGGCTTAATGGAGAATTCTGTTCAGGGTCTTCAATGACAACAGGTAAAGATGGTCGGCATGGATCGATCCTCTTCCTATAGTTTCGATTAACACCTTCACTGATCAATCCCCTAGTTGGATTTAAAGGAGATAAGGGAGATAAAGAATCCCTGGACCCAGAGCTTAATGAACGAACTGTCACAACAAACCATTATTCAATTATTATAATTTTATTAAAAAACATGATATTATAACAATGAAAAGCAACTAATGATATTAATCTTTTTTAAAAAAGTTTTAGAGGGAAATGGAGGGAAGGGGTTATCCCGAATAAAAAAATAATTTAAGGCGATGATTTTGGACCTCTTCCAGGGCAGCTTTTGAGGATGCTGGGCCAACACATGGCCGAAAAAGTCGCCGTAGGAGAGCGCGAGGAGGTAATCTTAAAAATTTAGAATCGTCTGTTGGACAGATTCTGCCAAAAATCTTCTCTTCTTGTCTGAGGTATGCTAGCCTGGAAGGACAATGCAGGTAGAAAAATTACAACAAAAGACAAAACGCGCGCTTCTTTGGATGAGCCTGTCTAACGAGCCTTTTCTCGTAATTTACGGACTCCTCTTTTTCATTTTGCGCAAAGATCTAGGAGCATCCCTCCTACAGATCTGTATTCTGTCATCTTTACGCCCTGTTTTACCCTTATTTTCCTTCTATTGGAACGCACACCTGACTAACCGCCCCCACCTCCTAAAATCGAATCTCATTGGTGCCTGGGTGTTTGCAAGGCTCCCCTTTGTATTCATCCCATGGATTCCGAGCATTTGGTACATTATCCTCTGCTGCGCTCTCTACGAATTTTTTAATAAATCAGGACTTCCTGCTCTGATTGAAATCTTAAATCTTAATTTGACAAAAGCTGTCCGGGAAAAGACATTTACGGCGTATTATGTATTAGGATTTATTGAAAGTATTTTTTTGAGCTTCTTCATGGGAGGGCTTTTAACTCATACGGATCTCTTCCCTTATCTCTGCAGCGTGACAGCGCTTTTAGCACTTAGTAGTATCTGGATCCAACTTAAAGTTCCTATTCCAGCTCATGCGCCGACCGCGCCCCCTGTTAAACGCTCAATCCTGCAACCTTGGAAAGAAGTTTTTTCTCTCCTTAAAAGCAATCCTGATTTTTCCCGTTTTCAGTACGGTTTTTTCATTGGAGGCTTTGGTCTCATGCTCATGATTCCAAGTACCGTTCTCTTTACAGTCGATCATTTGGACTTGTCTCACATGGAGTTTACCATGGGAAGACAGATCCTCATGGGGGTCGGGATTACACTTTCTGCTTATTTTTGGAAACAAGGGATGGCCTCTCAAAGCGTGTCCGCACTCACGCAAATGATCTTGCTGGGCTTTGGGCTCTTTCCTCTTGTGTTACTCCTGGCTCCTCTAGGGATGTCTTGGTTTTATTGCGCATACCTTCTGTATGGGATTGCTCAAGCCGGTAGTCATATTCTCTGGAATCTTTCGGGAACACTCTTTGCAGGAGAAGGTGATAGTTCTCCTTTTTCCCGAGCCAACATCTTGATGATTGGAATCCGAGGGCTCATTGCTCCAGCGCTCGGAGGCTTCTTGTGTGGGCTTCTGGGCCCAGCACCTGTTCTAGCGCTGGGTGCAGGAATCTGCTTAAGTGGTATTCTTTATATGCGCGCAAGAGAAGTCGCGGTGACTTCAAAGGCGTGAATCCTTAGGCCCCCGTGAGAAAAAGTCAGTGTTCGTGTAAAGGGAACTTTCATCATCTGCAGATATTTTGGATCGGTTGCTAAAAAGTAAGCTTTTGTAAAAACACCTTTGTTTCTGATGAGAAAATTTCCAATATCTCCAAAAAGCTTCTCTTCAATTTCTAATCTTTTACCAAAAGGAGGATTAGAAACAATCAGATCAAGACCTTCTGGAGCATACCGAGCAACAGAGCGCTGTTGGATCATCACATCCTCTGCAAAATCAAAACTCTCTAAATGCCGTCTTGCCATCTCGATCATGTTGATATCCTTGTCAGCCCCTTGAATCATCCCTGGTTGAAGAGGAATTCTCTTGGCATCTTCCTTCGCTTTCATCTCTTCAAAACGTTCCGCCTTGTACTCAGGATGCCTTAAAAACCCCCATTTTTTGCGCAAAAAACCAGGAGGTGTTTTGGTTGCCATCATCGCAGCTTCCACAAGAAACGTCCCAGAGCCTGCCAGAGGATCACAAAAAGACCCTCCCCGATAACCTGCATGCATCAGGAGCCCGGCTGCCAAATTCTCTTGAATCGATGCGGGCGCCGTTTCCTTTCTCCATCCTCTTTTAAAAAGAGGATCCCCCGATGTATCGACACTGATGATCCCTCGTTGATTGTGGATATAAAGATGCAGTTGAACATCAGGATTTTTGATGTCGACAGAAGGCCTTGTGCCTCTTTGATCGCGGATCTGATCGCAGACCCCGTCTTTCATCACCTGAGCGCCATATAAACTATTGCGAATCAAAGGATGAGAGATATTCGCATCAATGGCAAAAGTCTCTCCTTCTTGAATGAAAGACTCCCAAGCAATTTTCTTCGAAGCTTGGTACACAGACTCTTTATCGGTGCAACGAAATTGGGCCAGTGGAAACAACACCCTTGTGGCAATCCGTGAGCAATAGTTCACCTTGTACACCACATCCATTGACTTACGCGCAAAAACACCTAAATACCCAACATTAAGGTCTGGAATGCCGAGCATTTTAAGCTCCTGAAAGAGGAGCTCTTCAAAATTTGCAGGACAGGTAATAAAAAGAGAATCCATATCAATTATGAAAAAATAAAATTACATCACCATCTTGGACCACATACTCTTTCCCTTCGGCTCTGGCTTTGCCAGCTTCTTTGGCACCGACTCTTCCCTTGTACTTGACCATGTCATCAAAGGAAACCACTTCTGCGCGGATGAAACCTTTTTGGATATCGGTATGGATTTTACCAGCAGCTTCCGGAGCTTTAGTTCCCCTAAGAATGGTCCAGGCTCTGGTTTCGATCTCACCAGTTGTGATGTAAGTGATTTGATCCAGCGAGGTAAAAGCGCACTGGATCAAGCGATTGAGCCCCGTATCATCAACTCCTAGCGTGTTCAGAAATTCTTTCGCTTCTTGAGGACTCAGTTCCCCAATTTCTTCTTCGAGTTTTGCACAGATAGGAATCACCAGGTTTTTTTCTTGGGCAGCGTATTCTCTGACGCGCGTCACATACTCGTTTTCCATGGAGGGAAGGCTCTTCTCATCGACGTTGGTTGCGTAGATCACCTTTTTACTCGTCAGAAACGGGTAAACTCTGAGGTGTCCCATTTCTTCTTCTGTTAATGCAAGAGAGCGCAGTGGTTTACTCAGGTTGAGATGCGCAAACGCTTTTTGCAAAGTGGCTAAAGGAGCCGCAAGTTCCTTTTTGCCCTTGGCTTGTTTTTCTAGGCGCCCCACCAAATTTTCTGCCGTCTGAAGATCGGATAAAACAAGTTCTAAGTTGATCACTTCAATATCAGCAATCGGATCGACTTTACCGGCGACATGGATTACATCATCATTTTCAAAACAGCGCACGACGTGAATGATGAGATCGGTTTCTTGAATATTCTTAAGGAATTGATTGCCAAGGCCCTCCCCTTGAGAGGCTCCTTTAACAAGACCTGCAATATCGACAAAGGTGACTGTCGCTGGAATAATCTTATGGCTATGGGAAATCTGAGATAAAATCTGAAGCCGCGGATCAGAAACTTCCACAATGCCCACATTGGGATCGATCGTACAAAAGGGGTAATTGGCAGCAGGAGCCCCTTTACGGGTCAGCGCATTAAATAGTGTTGATTTCCCAACATTGGGAAGCCCTACAATCCCACACGACAGCCCAGCCATGATATTCCCCCCTTCAGAGGGTTCCTATTGTGGGCTACTCCCCGTTAAAAGACAAGATCGATTGTCCAGGGGAAAATAAGGTCTTACAGACTCTCTCTTAGGCAAAAATTCAAAGAGATTGTTACCTTTCTTGCGCATTTGATCTTTCTCTGATTGATGTCGTCTTCCTGGAGATAACCCATTCTTACTCAAAATGTCGCAGACTCAATAGTCAACTGCAGCTGTCTCTACCCCTCAACAACCTAGCAGGATGTGTGTTCTAGGATCCAGTAATAGCGGATTTGCCCACCAATTGAAGACCAGGCGCAGATTGGAGTTATTCGCGATCATCGCCTCAACACTGGCACTGGATTTTTCATTCCCCACCCAAGACATCACATCGCCTGCGTTCAAGAGAATGAGATGGCCATTTTTCTCAAAAGTTGTTGGATCTACTGCCTTTCCGAAAAGAGTCTGCTGCTCCTCAAAATCACATAGATCTCCCTCTTCAGACCAAACAATCTCGATTCCATGGGCTTGAGCCTGTGTTAAAAGCTCAGCTTTAAGCCGAGGATCGATCGCATCTAAACTTCCATAACGGGGAAACTCAATGACACTACCTTTGGCAAACTTGTCTTGTTTGATCTGTGCGACATAGGCTGACACCATCGCATGGATCACTTCCTGCCTTAAATCCCCAGCATCCCCTGCGTTAGCAAAAAATCCTCCTCCAAAGAGTGTTGCTTTTACGTAAACAGGATGTCCGAGACAACGCTGTTGAATCACTGGCACAACTCTCTTGTCGAAGGTCAGCTCCGTTGCGCGCTTAAAAGCCTCCCGATTAAAGAAGGAGCCATCGCGTAACCTGACGTACTCAGCATCCCACTTTTGATCTCCAAGCATCGCACAATCCATTTTCTGCACATCTACATGAGCAGGGATTGTCTTTGTTGCGTAATAGTCTGGAAAAAGAGGGTTAGGATTGAGATCAGCACCGGTCTTAATAATAAAATCCGAAGCCTCAAGCTCATTGGCATCTCTTGTTCCATCCAAAGCGACAAATTCTCCCCTTTTATATTTTTCAAACTGAGGACCGTAGGTGTTAATAAAAAAGACCTTGTGAGCTCTGTCCAAAGGCTTTCGTGGACTACCAAATCCCCCTTGAGCGGTGATGGTGATATCTCCTGCCATGAGAAGCCCTGCACATTTTTGACGCCTTTCAACATCAGAAAGAAGCAGCCTTTCGTAATCTTGGACCTCTTGTAGGGCTGCAAGATCATAAGCTCCTATTTTATCACTCAAATGAGCAACTCCATCGTTATAAAATCGGCGCGGCTCCGTTCTGCGAAAGTCATATTTCTCATTACCCGCATGCAATTTGATATCTCTCGTTCCGGAGGGAACAGGAGCTGCTCTACAATATTGATTGCCATTTTGGAAAACGACTTGTTTGTCCCCATCGGTTGTCACAGCAAGCGTATGCGTCATCAACCTTTCAACACTTGCAGGAGGAACAATCTGTGGGTCGATATAAACTCGTACACTGTCCTGATCTTCTTTCAGAACATCCCTAGCCATCGCAGGTCCTGTCATCAATTCAACCGCCGCCTGACCTAACATATCGGTAACCGCTAGGAAAGGAGCCTTTGGATTATAGGGGTCTTCTTGATAACCCCACGAAGTACGATAAAACTCTGGCTTTTTCATCCACAGCCATTCTCCTGTTTTATCTACAAGGCCTAATTTCTGAGCAATCGGGAGTCTAGGATCGCGATCACTTTGTACATCCAGTCTTTCTGTAAACAGTGTTTTTAACTCTTCACTCTTACTCAACGCAAGAGTTGAATTTTCTGGTACGGCTGTAAAAGCCTCTCCCCCACCTTCTCCTCTGGCCAATCTCCTTCCTTCTCTTCTTTTATCGAGTCCCCGAACAGGAGCTGCCACAGCTGGAGCCTCTGCAGGTGCTGAAACAAGTAAGGCAAGGGCTTGAAAGGGAAATTCAGTTGTCGGTTTAGACTTAGCTTTAACTTCTTGCACCCATGCCACTAAAGAATCTTGATCACCTCGTGATAAATCGATCCCTTTTGCAGAAAATCCAAATAGAGGAAACTGCGTCCTAAAATTCTTCATGACCTTCTGGTGAGAAGCCGGATCCAACAAAGATAAAAACCGCAGCGCTTTGAGCATCTGGGTTTCTGACTGAATGAACAAAGGATCCCGTTGTAAAGCTGTATCTAAACATTTTTGATCAACAGAAGCATCTACGTTCACTCCAAAATCAGCCAAAAATGTCAAAATCTCCAAAGGGTTCGGAAGCTTAATTTCGTGAGGTTTCAAAGGATTGACATCCATAGTCCCGCCTTGAAATGACGTCGGAGCGACGATGTCAGGCGGAAGAGGAGGCGCTAATTTTTTTGTCAGCAGGTTTTTAAGTTTTTCTTGCATCTCTAAAATGGCCTGCATTTCCACGCTTCCAAGCAGCATATCTACACCTGTTGGTAAAAGTCCAAGGACAGGAAGTTCTTTGCGTATCTGCGCGGTGATCTCACGGACAACCTCTATTGTTTTATCTCCAAAGACGTTAAACAACACAGCAGACTGCAGAGCTCTCGAAAGAACTTTAGCAAAATCCGTGTGTTTTGGATCTTTTGCATCAAAAAGAGACAGTGCTCTTCCTGAAAATGCGACCTGGCCTGCACCATCGACAGTAACGCTTAAGAAACGTTTAAAATTCTCCTTAAGTGCTAAAGCAAGATAGTTCTGCAACGCAGGGGTTCCTTGGATGTGTACAATATCGGCATGAGTAAAGAAAAGTTCCGGACTTTGAGCCGTCACGTTCTGTGTTTTATGAATTGTTGGAAAGACAAGGTGAAGATTATCGATGATTCTAATCTGATCATATGAATTCGATCCAGTATTTAAAACACTAACATTTCCTGTAATATCTTTTAAGTTGAACATCAAAAGCTGAAGATCAAATAGAGCTTTTAGTACATCCTTCCCAGGGCTGAGCTGAGATAAAGACCGACTCATGGCAATCGCACTTTCAGGAGTAATTCCCGCAGCTTGAAGAGCGGAAGAGAGTTGGCTTGGGCGTTCACTTGCAGGAATTCCCGTAAGTCCTAAAATATTGAGAAGCAGTTGATCTGGAGGAATCTCTGTTAAAGTATTTTTTGCTCCATCGAATCGCAAAATCGGAAGAAAGTATCCCTTCGTACGACGCAGGTGATCTTGAAGCTCAAAAAGTCTTTTAAGTTCTCCTGAAAAGTTATCGGAGTTGCTTTTTACAAATAAGCCCGTGAGTAAGTTTCCAGAAGCCCCTCTGTAATAGGTCATTTCATTCCACAATATTTTATTTGGTGCATCCGCTGCAGCCCCACCCCTGCGTCCATATCGAAACCCGAGACCATTTCTTCCATCCATTTTTTTTAAGTCCCATCCGTCTCGTGTGGGTTCTTTCAAGCTAATCTGCACCGTTCTGACATCTCCTCCTTCACTCACAACAGACTCTAAACCTTGCAATAACCCAAGCTGAGCCTCTAAACAGATAGCGCCATCTTTTCTTGTTGTTTTATGATTTAAAAAACCACTACCTACTGTTCCTGCATTGTCCTTAAAGAAAACTCCCCGATCCTCTGGAGCTGTTCTTTCTGGGTCCAGGAGAAGCCCCACTGTCTCTGCCCCAAATTCGCAGAATAAACTGATTTCAAGAGGTGAATTCTCACGAGGCCAGAGCGTTGTTGAAAGGATATCATTGCCCATATTGGGCGTATGACTTCCAATGGCTTTTGCCTCTTCTGGTGTTGCAACTCTTCCGAGCAACAATCCTTGTCTGTGAAGATTTCTAATGCGAGAAAGAGAGGCTTCATAATGATCTTTCTGTTCCTCTGTTACCTCAGAGTCTTGACCCACATTCTTGCGTTTGACTCCTGGAACGGCCAAAGGCATCTTAAATCGATTCTCCCGATAGACTCTATTGCCTTCCCAAATCGCGTTTTCCCACGCACTAATGTAGGCCGGATATCCTCCCAACTTGAGAGTAGGGGGCGCGACTTTAGTTCCTTGGCGCCCTCCCGCATAGGAATGGGCACGCACAGGATCCTGGAGCTTAGTTCCAGGAACTGCTTTCTGGACTTGGCATGAATAAATGCTATTGCCTTCAAGAAATGCACAAATCGTATGCGCATACCCAGCACTTCCTTGCTCTGCAACAGCACGAAAACGTCTTTCAAGATCATCAATAGCAGCCGGTGTTTTT
>JACCDG010737963.1_pt1 | contig 40777 bp, 44 predicted proteins | sample 7442471 | NCBI WGS metagenome assembly JACCDG01 (sample SAMN15323444, study PRJNA562643) | freshwater metagenome | isolation source: river surface water | place: USA:Blue River Watershed | collected 2017-08-17 | reverse complement strand
GATTTGAACAATCGATAACCGACCTTTATGCCATTGCTCATGGTGGTGGTCCACATCCATTAATCGATGTAGAATTGAAAAACTCATTCAAACATTTATTTAATTTTCTCGAAAAAAGAAATTGGTTAAGAAAGAGTGTTGAGGAAATTATATGAACTCTGAATTCGACTCAAATCATATGGCAAGAACTAGTAGCACTGCTAAGTCCGCTAGGAATTGGGATTTTGCAAGAATTCAAAAGTTTACTGACAGCGAACAGATCTCTGACATCGAAATGCTTGAAGACAGAAGTTTATATGTATCGTTCACTCCAGTGCCAGTAAGTCCAAAGTACAATAATGTTCCGATTATTGATTGCTTTATCGTTGAACCATCGGCTTCTTCATATCTTCATTTCTTGGAAATTTCTGGGTTATCTCAACCTGGTCAGCACAAGAGTTTTAAAAAACCAAGACCACCGGAAGCGATTTGGAAAGTAGAAGAACTTTTATACTATCTAGAAACTGATTGCGTTTTATCTGTCGAATACACTCAAAGCGAATTTGTAGAAATTGAATTAAGAGGATTCTTTCAAAAGGAATCAGCAAAATATCTGCTTAGCCTGAATAGCGATCAGGCAAAATTGATGCTTGAAAAAGCTGGTATAAAGTCGCTTGGTGAAAAAGTTTATTTTCCAAAAGCTCAAGAAAAATTCAAAGAATTTCTGCGCACAGGCGAAGAGCCTAGAGGCAAAAGCTTATGACATTGCTATTTGATGATGATGATGATGATGAATTAATTGCAGCTCGAGTAAGCAAAAGCGGTGTTATAGCCAGAAGCTGGAACATTACAGAGATTCGGAAGTACTTTCAATTCAAGCAAATTCATAGTATTGATGTACTTGACGATTGCAGTTTATACGTCACTTTTGCGCTTGTGCCCCCAGGAGACAAATATGTTAACGTTGGCGTTTTTGATGATTTTATAATTGAATCTGATGCAAATTCGTATCAGGCTTTTCTTGAAATATCGGGTGTATCGAAACCCGGTGAAAGCAAATATTTCTTATAAAATGTACGATTTCAGCAAAGCGAACTAATTTATGCCCCAGCAGCCAGAAAAACTCGCAGACCGCTACCAAATAATCGATACAATCGGTTCAGGCGGTGTCGGCACTGTTTATAGAGCCATTGACCCAATTTTAAGTAAGACCGTCGCTGTCAAAGTGCTCCAGCACAATTCTGACGGAACCACCGCCGCAAGGCTCCAACGCGAAGCCATCGCTGCAGGCAAATTAAATCACCCCCATATTTGTCGTATCGATAATTTCGGTCAGACACAAGATGGCTCACCATATATGGTGATGGAATACTTAGAGGGTCATGACCTCGCATCGCAAATCAAAAATGGTGGCGCGCTAGATTTAGAATCGTCACTTGAAATTGCAATTCAAATTTGCGGGGCACTTTCATATGCTCACAAAAATGGCATTATTCATCGTGATCTAAAGCCAGCCAACGTTCTTTTACTAGACGCTAACAACGATACCATTTTCACCAAACTCTTAGATTTTGGCGTGGCAAGCTTGGATACAAGAAAAGGCGACCTCACCGAAGCTGGTGCCATCGTCGGCAGTCCGCTCTACATGAGTCCTGAGCAAATCAAAGGTGAAGAGGCGGGTGCCGTTTCTGACATTTATAGCTTTGGTTGCATGCTATTCGAAATGCTCACCGGAAAGCCGCCTCTTAAGGGCGATTCTGTTATAGAGACACTGGCGCTGCACAAAAATGCAGAGGCACCGCTACTATCCGAATATGGAGATTATCCACCGCAATTAGTGGCACTGCTAAAAGACTGTCTTGCAAAAGATCCTGCACTTCGCCCTCAGAATGCAAGCGAAGTATTGAGCAGACTTGAATCTATTCAACAAGAAGTGCTTAACCCTAAAGAGACTTCTGCTCCCGCGCATGACGCCGATGCAGAGCTTAGAGAAAAAAGAAAAAAGAGAACAATCGTTCTATCGTCAGTATTAGTCGGAGCATTAGTGGCGACAGGGTTGGGATTTATCGTCAAAGATGTCTTATCGCGCAGGACAATTCCAGAAACGAGGTCGAACAAATGCGCATTCGAAGGAGTTGACGAAGTTTTTTTTGGCGATAACAAAAATCCAATCAATCTTTTCTATCCAGACGGAGATCAATCCAGAGATACCAGGCTGCGAGCCGTTCCAGACGTGACCGATGAAGACATGAAAGTCTTGAAGGGAAAACGAATTGCAAGACTATGCATGGACGGAGCACCAATTACTGGAAGCGGATTTCAGTACATTTTAGATTCGGGCATTGAGGTACTATCGCTTGAGTTGACTAGAGTAAGTGACGCAAATACCCACTATCTATCTGAAATGAAAAGGTTGCGTTCCGTTTCTTTGTATTCAGACGCATTGACAGATGCAGGCATAAAGCCAATGTCCGATTTGCGACATTTCACTGCACTTGAGATAGGCTCAGAGAATCTCACGGATGCAGGAGTTGCAGAATTCAAGAATCTCGATAATATTTCATTCTTGCATTTGCGTGGAAGCAAAATGACCGTGAATTGCCTTAAGCACTTAGGAAGACTAGACTTATTGCTCACGCTTTCTTTGGACAAAATGTCGATTCGAGGCGATTTGTCTGTGGTGCTTAAGAATTTTCCTGAGCTTAAAACGCTTTCAATAGAAGAGCCACCAGTGTTAGAAGTCGAATCACTTAAATCACTTGCTGCCACCACGGTAAAATCTCTACATATTTTAAATACAAAGCTAAATACAGATCAGTTCAAAGCGATTACCAGCAACTACAATTATACGACTTTGACTTTTAGTAATATCGTATTCGAAGGCGAGCATTTCGCCGATCTTGCGCAAAACAAAATGTTGCACAGCCTCAACCTGTACAACATGAGAAAGATTAGCCAGAAAACAATCGCCGATATCTGCAAAGCTAAGAACCTGACTCATCTCGAATTTGTCAAAAGCGATTTTACGCAAGAAAACTTGAATGGTCTTTTAGAGCATCCAACTCTAAAATATTTGAATTTTCACGACTGTGTAATCATAGGTGTTGACATGACTGACAGTTTCAATAAAGAGTACAAATCTCGCTGGGGTCGCGAGGTTGAGATTCATTTTTAGAAATCATCCTTTTGGCGGAGCCTGAATCGCCATTTAGAACCATGTTTATCGCATAACAGTCTGCTTTATTAGTTCAATAGACTAATAATACGCGGCGGTATGAAATGCAACCAAAGAAAACAGGTTCTCAAAACGGTGACAAAAGCAAGTCTGAAATGGTGGACCAGAATGAGTCTTCTATGCTGGTTGAAATGTCCACTCTTGAGCAGACTGTGGCTCATAACTTGGCAGACAATCAAACTTATCAGGAAAAAAGACTTCCTGCATTCAAGAAAGTCTCCATTAAAGACGCCGAAAATCCGCTCAGTCATGACGACCTGGCAAGAGTCAACACTAACCGCGGGCTGACCGAACTTTTGCGTTCCCGCCGCGTGAAGCTGGGCGATGTTATAGGTACGCTTAAGTACGAAGAAGAACTGGTGGCGTTGCAAATCGAACTAGTAAAACTGCAACGCTGGGTTCAGGAAAAAGGTAAGCGCATCGCCATTATTTTTGAAGGACGAGACGCTGCAGGCAAAGGTGGCACCATTCGACGATTTACCGAGCACCTCAACCCAAGACACATTCGCGTGGTGGCACTACCCAAACCAAGCGAAGAAGAAAAAGGCCAGTGGTATTTTCAACGCTATAGTAAGCAATTGCCAAACGCTGGCGAAATAGTCTTCTTCGACCGCAGTTGGTACAATCGAGCCGTTGTTGAGCCCGTGAACAAGTTTTGCTCAGAGAAAGAATACGACCGATTCTTGCAACAGGTTCCCGAATACGAGCACATGCTTTACGAAGATGGAATACTTATTGTCAAATTTTGGTTTTCAATTTCTAAAGAAGAGCAGCTTAAACGCTTCGCTTCAAGACGAATCAATCCTCTTAAACAGTGGAAACTGAGTCCGATTGACGAGAAAGCGCAAGATTTGTGGAATGACTATACGCATTTTAAAGAGCTTATGTTCAGCAAGACGCATACTTCTTTTAGTCCCTGGATTATTGTCAAATCGAATAATAAAAAACTGGCTCGATTAGAGAGTATTCGCTACTTGCTAAACCAAATTGAATACGCTGGCAAAGACGAAGCTAAAGTCAGGATTTTTCCAGATCCTGAAGTAGTGACTCGCTTTCATCGCAATGTTAATCGGTTAGATTGACGGGAAGAAACTCACTTTTCAGACGCATTGAAAGGCAAACTTATTTCAATCGAGATAACTGCGCCTTCGTCAGTAAGATCAATTAAATTGTGCCTGCACTTATACATTAATCCCAGCGGATCTTGCGCATTAGGTCGGTCATATTGTTTGGCTAGAACTACAAATCTCATTGCCCATCCGGGTACGTCTTTTACTCTTTTAGCAACTGCACATTGCCTGAGTGAGTTTACATAATGCTCATATGCCAGTTTTATTTTTTCAAGCTGAACCTTTTTTGTTCCAGGATTCGAGAAATCTGAAGGGCGCTTCGCCATTGCGGCAGCCACTAAATTTGCGATGTCTTGTTCTGGAGTTTTTGGTACATCAGACTTGTTCTCCACCTTAGGAAGAATGTCACCTACGTCTTTCCAGACATTATCAGCTTCCTGGTATCTTTGTCCATACAAGTAAGCGTGTTTCAAAGCATCCATAACCTTTTGGATTGATTGCGTAGACATGCCTTTTACGAGCATCGATTTTGCTTTCAGGAGCAAATCAATTGCAACCTCATCGTGATTCTCTTTTAGCTCGTCCTTTGCCAAAGTAACGAGCAGATAGCAAAACTTCTCGCGAATTGCTATATCATTTGGCGAGTCTGCAAGCGCTTTATCATAGAATGGAACAGCTTCTGGTTTCAGTCCATATTGGTCTAAAAACGATGCGCTATTTTGTACTGGCTTAGCTAAAATTTGGCACTGTTTATCAAGTTCTTCGGCAGCCTTATTATTTCCAGTTTTGACATAACAGTACATCAAGCTTTTTAAAATAAGGTCTTTGATTTTCTTGGATTCGCCGCCGTTCAATAAGTACTTTGACTTAGACAAATGCGTGATCGCTTTTGCGTACTCGCTTCTCGACATCAAGATTTTTGCCATCTTCACATGCAAAAGACAGACAGTTTCGCGAGTCTGCTGGTCTTTTGGAACGATTGCCATGATTTTATCTAAAGAAGTAGTTGCCGCATCATATTTATCGCTCCAAACTGATTCCAAAGCAGCGGTTATCAATTCATTAATGTTAGTCGTGTACAAAGTATTCAAAGTCGAAACATCACGAGTAGTAGGTGCAACCAGGGGCTTTGCGTGTACATGGTAAGTCATTATGTCATTTTCACTAGTGCTGTGATTCAGTCCTAATGCATGGCCAATTTCGTGAAGACAAACTTCTGTCAAAGCATTTTTGCGAAACTGATTATCTGCTCCAGAATGTCCAAAGATATTTTCAGAAAATGTCAATACTTTTATTTCGGCAAAACGCATAAACTTCTTCGAGTCGCTATGTTGCCAGCAGACGCCGACTGCGTCTGGAAGTGTCAACAACTTCTGTTCACTAACCCAACCGCAGGTTATATCGGCACTGCCAGGTTGCGTTGTATATACAAATTTCGTTCTGCCACCACTCAGTTTTTGCCAAGCATCAAAAGCGGAGCGCAGCAACTGAGCATCGCCAGTCTTGTATCCTTTTATTTTTGCGCAGGCAGCATCTGTCGGGATGAAAACTTTAAGCGGAAACTTGTCGACTCTCCACTTGGTCAAGTCATTTTTCTTGCCACCAGACTGCACCACATCTGGAGGCACTTCCCATGGGTCAATCGACAACTCCAATTCAATTGCTTTGATTCTACTTTTAAGCGCCGCCATAGATGCGTAACTTGGATTGTTCAAAGCGACTCGCTTCAACATTTCCAATTCAACTTCTTGAGACTGCATAACCGCGTTCAATATTTGAAATTCGCACGAAGTTTTTAAAACCTGAGCGTGCTTTTGTCTTGTAGCCTCAGCGTTGAGCAAAGTAAGCAAATAGTTTGCATCTTCTCTAGACCTGAGTACTTCTGCAGCCGCTTTATATTGCCCCATGCGTATCCATTGTTCTGCCTGGGAGTACTTGGCGTGATAAATGCTTGCATAAGCTCCGTACATATACTTCGCAGCGGTTTGCTCGACTTCGGGAGTGGAAAAGGTTTCCTCCATGAATGCATTGCCGCCAGCACCGGTGAAAAGCTTATCGCCTGCATATACAGCAGGTGCTTTCAGCGTGAAAGTTACGGCTAATATCGAAAAGAATGCGCTTGATAGTCTCGATATCTGGGTCAATTTCTTTCTCTCGAAATAAGTTGCTTGGACCTATTATATACTTGTGCAAAGATAAAGGGCGCCTGCCAAAGGGGACCGATAAGGTGGAAGATGCATCGAACCTAAATTTCTATCTGCTTTTCACTATGCTGTTTCTGGCTTCAGCCGTTGCGATCGTAACTAAATGGATAAGGTTACCTTATTCTATTGCTCTGGTCATAGTTGGCTTATTCATTGGCATTTTTCACTGCTTGCCAGTAGTGACAATGACTCCCGAACTGATTCTTCTTATATTCTTACCTGCACTTCTTTTTGAAGCGTCTTGGAATCTCAAAATAGATTGGCTTAAAGTCAGTCTGAGACCTGTAACTCTTCTTGCTACAGTAGGCGTTTTAATTTCAACAGCCGTAGTCGGAATGATACTTCACTACGCAACAGGAATTGATCTCAAGGTGGGATTACTTTTTGGTGCCATGATTTCAGCGACCGATCCAATATCGGTTTTGGCGCTATTTAAAAGACTAAAAGTTGATCGCAGACTTCATACAATTCTTGAAGGCGAAAGCTTGCTCAATGACGGAACTGCTGTCGCTCTCTTTCGAGTGCTGTTGGCATCAATCATTGTTGGTGGTGATTTGTCTTGGACAAAAATTGGATTGGATTTTGTTTTAATCACATTTGGTGGCTTTTTGGTTGGAACCTTGGTTGGCTTTTTGGCTTCAAAGTTAACCGAATTTTTTGATGACCACCTTCTGGAAACAACACTTACCGTCCTGGTTGCCTACGGCTCGTATATTTTAGCCGAACAATTGTCGGTATCATCTGTAATATCAGTTTTGGTGGCTGGTTTTACTATGGGGAATTTTGGCAGTAGAAAGAGTATGTCTGCAACCACTCGATTGGCTGTGGATGCTTTTTGGGAGTATGCCGCATTCATTGCAGAATCATTGGTATTTCTTTTGATAGGAATGCAAATCAAATATACGCTCCTGGTTAAGTATGCGCCTTTCATTTTAGTTGGCATAGTTTCGATTTTAATTGCAAGAGCCATTGTGATTTATACATTGAGCACTTTTGCCCAAGACAAGCAAAATCCAATTCCAATGAGATGGCGACATTTGCTCATTTGGGGAGGGCTCAGAGGCTCTTTGTGCATGGCAATGGCGCTCAGTTTGCCAGCTAATTTTCCCGAGCGCGAGATGCTTGTAGTTACAACTTTTGGAGTAGCATTGTTCACGCTTCTGGTGCAAGGCTTGACTATTGAACCACTAGTTCGCTGGATGAAAGTCACGGCAAATAATGTATCAAAAGCGATTCAACTACAACAAGAAATCGAAAAATTAGAGAACCAGAAAAAGAAGCTAAAAGAAGCTGGCAAGACAGGACAGTTGAGCAGAAAGGAAAGCAAAGAAAAGATTCAAATACTAGACGAGAAAAAAGCAGAGTTAGAAGAACTAGTCTTACTCTTGGACGATAGCCAAAGTAACGAAGATAAAATTGAACGAATCGAAATTGAGCTAGCTTTAGTCAGGGCTCAAAAAGACTGTTTAATTCAGCTTGCAAAGAAAAATCATTCAAAACCAGAAATTTTGGAACAATTTCGCCAGCGCATCGACTCAAACTATATCGAAGCTAAAGCTGAGCCCCCAACTCAGGATTCAAGAAAAGAGCCCTAACGACAAGCATGATTGGCAAGAGGTTATTCAGGACATTGCAAGGGAAAAACAGAATTAGAAGGGAGTTTTGCCCACATTTAGCTTAGAATAGTATCTGACGACCTAATGAGCCACTAAATGACTAAGATCGCCGTTTCTTGCTTGGTTTCTCTTCTTTTTACTATGAGCGCCCCTGTCTTTGCGCAGGTCGAGCAAGCCGCAATGAGCATAAAAGCTGTACCTGTGGGACAAACTTTGCCCGCAGCGCCAAACGCACAAAAAATCACCGCTGCCGTCATTTGCATACCTGGACTCACCCAGAACGCAACCGCCTACAAGGCTTTGACCGACCAAATGGCTCCGCATGGCGTTTTGGTCCGCGCAGTAGAAGTCACAGGATTTGCAAACTCTGTCGTGGATGGCAAGCAAGAAACATTAGATTTCAACCGCACCATCGAGCAGGTGAGCAACACTGCTCAGGAAATTAAGAAAGAAAACGGCGGCATTCCGGTTTTTGTACTGGGCGAGTCCACTGGTGGATTGTTTGCCATGATGCTTGCTGCACGCTTCCCCACGTCTATCGACGGGATTGTTTGCTCGGCGCCGACTTGGAAAGTCAACGGCATGAAGAAAATCGCGATGTATCAGATTCTCGACATGACAGTGTTGCGCTCTAGACACAAAGGAATGGCTGTCAATGCCGTTTTCAAAAGAGTGACGAAAGATAAAACACTCAGAAAACATCTAGCCAACGTAGAGACGCGCCGCCAGAGATTTACAGTGGTCGAGTCAATGAAATTCTTGATGTTCACCAAGAAATTACCCGAAACCGCAAATCAGATTACGAACATGCCTGTGCTTTTCGTGCAAGGAATGAAAGATACCATCAGTCCTCCAATCGAAACTGGTGCGCTCTTCAAACTGCTTGCTACGCAACGCAAAACTTTGATTGTCGATGCCGATGCCGAGCATCTCATTTACGAAGAAGGACAATTCTCTCCGCAGCTTTTGCTTTCGTTTAGAGAGTGGATGACTAAAGTTTCCGAAGGCTATCCGCAGCTCACACCAAAAGGAATTTTGCTTTCGAAAGAGTATTTGCAACAGAAGAAATTCGAAGCTGTAGGCAATGTCTTTGCCGCAGCGGGAGTCAATCCGAACGATACGATTGCGCAGGACAATTCAAAGACGAATAGTGAGTTTGCGCCTTAATTAGTCGCGCATCCTGCTAAAACAACCCCTGATATAATGTCAGGGGTTGTTTATTTAGCCAGGTCGCTCCCGCGTGAAAAATGAAATCTGGTCAAAAATAGTGGTTATACAGCTTCTGCTTCAAGCTGTGCCCGTTGCATATGGTGCCGACTCTATTAATCCGTCGCTGTCTCTGTCTCCAACGTCTTATGCTTTCCTCGACAAACGCGTTGTAGACACACCAGAATTTAAATTGCTTGTTTTTCCAGAGTCTTCAGTACGACTTTCCGAATACAAACAAAAATATGGCGATGGCTCACAAGACCCTTATCTGCCAGGACCTACCGAAGCAAAAAGAGCCGACGAATTTGCAGCCAAAAATCAATATCCCGAAGCTATAGCAGAGCTGACCAAGTCCATAGATATTTTCAATGAGATTTTCGACCGTCGCAAGTTTTCCATCATCAGCTCAAATTGGTTGATTTATCGAGCAAGAATGTTTATCAAAGTTGGGCTCGTTGCAAAGGCTATTGAAGATCTCAATCAAGTAATCATTCAGAAACCTGTCGACCCTCAAAATATCTTCAATGTAGCTTTGTTGTTTGCCGAGCTTGGCAAAAATGATCGCGCAGAGTCGACATTATCATTGATTAGCGAAGATCAATTACGAGTCTACAAGCCTTACTTTTCTTATTTGCTAGCAGTCGCACAAGAAAGGCAAGGTAAGACGCTTTTAGCTCTCAGCTCGTATAAAAAAGCTGCTGCGTTATTCTATGGAGACCAAATGGCCGTAGCTGCACAAAGTTGTTTAGACAAAGTGACTTTTTTGAACTCAAAAAAACTTTCGCAACCAGTAGTATTTGATCCAAATGATATTGAAAGAACCACTTGTGGGAATGCTAGAACAAACTTTCCTCAAAAATCTTATCAAGATAGGCTCAAGGAGCAGGCAGACAAAACAAAAAGATTAATGGAACGCATCAATGAAGAAAATGGTGAAAGAAGGCAGATTCGAACAAGAGGATTTGAGAATTCTATCGCTAATTCTACTTATGTATTGATACTTTCTAAGCTTGAATCTCAATCAAAATCGCAAAATTACATTAGAGACTTGCTTAGTATGGCTGACACTGCGGAGTCGCTAGGGCAGTTGGACGAAGCCAAACAATACGTAGATAAAGCTATTGAAAATTTCAAACCCTACGACTCTGGAATTGAACTTGATTCTAGTATCAGAAATCTGGTGAATCAATTAAATTACTTTGATGGTCTAGATTACTCAAGTCGCTGGGAAAAGGTTGCGCGGATATCTGAGCCATTTTGTGCAAACGAAAATTTTCGTAGAATCCGAGATGAAGCACTTCTTCCAAGGCGGACCTATGCAGAAAGAGATGTAGCCAAAATAGAAAAACTAATTGATATTAGAAACGAATTTAAAACAACGACTGGTATCAATTCGGAATCATTGCAGCGTGCTTTGCCATTGAAAACTCTACCGAAGAATAAGACGCTTTGGAAAAATTGCTTTTTGTCAACTTCTGATAGCAATCATATAAACGTTCCAAATGCTGAAATCAAGCTTCTATTCGAACTATCCTCAAAAACTCAAAGCATTGCAGAACTGATAATTGCCAATGCTAATTCAAATGAATTTACAGAAGCTCAGTCAGAATTTGCAAACTTCGAACTAATTGCTTCTAAGTGGGCGGTTGGAGATACTTTTAAAAATTCACTTCTTTACTCTTTATATTTATTAGGCACCGAGGCCTCATTGCAGCAAGGTAATTTGTCTCAGGCAGAGAGAAATCTACGACAGGCAATTGGCACCATTGGCGATACCTATATAAATCACTCACGTCCTATAGTGAAATGTCTCGCACAGATTGGCTCTGATCAATCACTCTACGAACTTGCCGTACAAAAACTTGAGCATTTGAAATCCAGTGATTCTGCAGACTATTGCGAACTGAAAACTCGATTAGCCGAAATTCTGCTAAATAAGGCACGGTCACTTGGCGACACTATTGCTGCGTCAGAATTAAAAACAAGAGCGGCAAAACTGTTTGACGAAATTAGTCGCGAAAACAAATCGCGCAAGATGTACAAAATTTCCGATGCTGACCTCAAACTTAGACAGTTAATCGCTTCAAAATATCCTTCTTTGGTTAATCTTGATCTGATGTCGGGGGTTGTCGAGTATCAAGGAGATGTTAAGAACGCAACTTTTGGCGGAATAGTTGGTTATCGAGAAATGAGAATAAATGGCGCTGATTCAATCGAGATAAGAGGACTACCAGAAGGGCGAACAACTGTGGTGATAGACGGTGAAACTCTAACCACAAAAGCAAACAATCTGCTTAAGAAAGGTAAATTGCCGCAAGCAGAAAAATTATTTATATCCGCATTGCGTGCAGATCCCAACTCTGAAAATTTCGCCTTAATTAGTGATTGTTGGTATCGTCAGAATCGTTATCAAAACGCTTTTGAGGCTTCGTCTCTAGCTTTGGAATTAGATGCATCAAATAAACTGGCCACGAAAATAAAACGCGCCACGAAAAATAAGTGGAGGCGTTAATGGGACTAGACTGCATCGAACTCACCATGGCGAAGTAAGAAGAGTCGGGAGTCGATTAATGCACCAAATTACTGGCTACGCTTGCAGAATGTCTCTTGGGTCTTTCGCTTGGGGATTTCAATTAGTTTTTGCAACGATTCTATCTTTAAAGACCATTGTCATTTTGCTTATGTTTGGGCAATTCAAGAAGCCTTTCAAGATGGGTTCTTACCTGTTGCTTGGTCTAGTTGCACTGTTTCTCATACTTACTCTTATAAACCTGGTTCCAGCAAGTTTGTACGTAAGCGTGATAGCTTTTCTAGCTATCTGTACTCCAGCATTATCAGTTTGGGCAGTGATCAAAGCACACAAATCGAAGAAGTGGTTTTGTATAACAATTGGATTACTGGATCTCATTGTGTCTTGCACTGTCGTTTGGATTATGTGGATCGATATTCAACCCCGAGGTTGTATTCCAATTTACAAACACTCTGGTCAGTTACGCCACAACTAATCTTCAATAAAAATGTGGGTAAGAATAGATTTCATCTATCTCTTGACGCCCACCCCGTCATGTGATTAGCTGGATATAGCTTCTCATGCCGATCTCGCAAAAGCAAATCTTTAAATCACTACAATACAGTGATTTGCAACCCCTGGAACGTGTGCCAGGGGTTGTTTTTATAATGGCGTGAATTTCGGGTACAATTCTGACATGCCCAAAGGATTTAGCAAAGAAGAGTTAATTGAAGCAGCCAAAACGCCTGCTGTCATTGCTGCGTTTTTCTCTTTTCCTCTGAGCTTAATCGCTAACATGTTTAATAATGAGATTAGAACCGGCGTGTTAACGGCAATTACCGTGGTTTTCCTTATGTTAGCCGTGTTTACAAAATCGCAAACAAACAGGATTTTGTCTGCGGTGTTTGCTGCTCTCTGGGGCATTGCTGTGGCACTAGCAATGGTGCTTCAATCTAGAGTTAATAACTAGAGCTACTGTGCTCCAAATATCTGCAACGATTGATACGGCAAAATCTTCGATGCACTAACAAGCTTATAACCAGCCTCTGCAAACTCTGATGCCACCTGCTCTTCGGTCATCAGAAAATGTGCGGGCGGCTCGATTGGTGTTCCTGCTCTTGCCTCAATCACCACAATTTTGCCACCATCACGCAACCATTGTTTGACACCACTGAATTTTGCAACCCTATCGTTTATATGGTGATAAACGTTTACTAGCAATATGATGTCTACTGGCTCGGGAAGCTCGATTTCGTCATGTTCGACTAAAATAATTTCGACATTAGACAACTCAGAGTTTTGGATTCTTTTGGCGAGATAATTGAGCATCTCTGGCTCGGAATCAATGGCATAGACAATGCCTTTACCGACACGCTCAGAGGCTCGCACAGAGAAATAACCAGTCCCAGCGCCAAAGTCGATAATTTTGTCCCCGCATTTCAGACCTATAAAATCGAAGACCTCATCGGGCTTCTGCCATTCGTCGCGATCTGGTGCATCGAAACGAGCTACATATTCTTCGACGTTTTTAAATGAGTGTTCTTCGTGCTTGTGCTCGTGAGTATGATGATCGTGTTGATGATGTTGATGGTTTGACATGGCCTCATTATCTCAGTCCCGTTCATGGTCTGTTCATCTTTTCAGCCCATAATTAATCCATGAAGCAGCTTTTCATCAAGCAAACACAGTTACCTCATAGCGCCCAAGCTGTTTATGACTGGCATATGCGACCAGGCGCTTTCAAGCTCCTCACGCCTCCCTGGGATGAGGTAAGCATCCATCCAGTCGATGCAGAAATCAAAAATGGTCTGCGCGTAGAACTGCTTATTGGATCTGGTCCATTAAAAATTAAATGGCTTGCAGAGCATTGCGATGTGGAGCCGGGCAAGGGTTTTACCGACTTCCAGGTTAAAGGACCATTTAAGTATTGGAAGCACCGCCACGAGTTTGAAAGCAATGCAGAAGGTTGTTTGTTAACGGACAAAATCGAGTACGAATTGCCTTTCGATTTTTTGATTCCGTTTGGCGATTTTTTCGTAAGGCAAAAGCTCAAACGCATGTTTGACTACAGGCATGAAGTCACACAAAACGACCTGGGATTTCACTTTTCAAGAGGGTAAAATTGCTGGAATAAATTATCTCTGTACCGGTGCCCAGCATGCTCAAAGTAGAGTTCAAAACCCGGAAACCCTTACCAATTGTAGCCTTCGCCTTAAGCGTTGCAATTTTAAATTTCACATATCAGTCTGCCTATGCAGAAGGAGAAAAGCCCATGGCAAAAGTAACTGGCATTGGTGGCGTATTCTTCAAGGCCAAAGGCGATCCCAAAGCGCTTGCAGACTGGTACGAGAAGAATTTAGGCATGAAGCTTGAGCCATGGGGTGGTGCTATTCTCCGGTGGAAAGAAGACACTGCCGAAGATGGCGGTGGCACTGCGTGGCACGTACATGACTCGAAGACCGATCATTTCGAGCCAAGCAAGTCTAGCTTTATGATCAACTATCGTATCGACAATATGGATAGTCTGATCGCACAGCTCAAGGCGAATAACACTAAAATTGAAAAAGGTCCAGAGTCGCATGAGAACGGCAAATTCCTCTGGGTCATGGATCCTGATGGAAACAAAGTCGAGCTATGGGAACCAAAAATCTGGGACGATAAAAACAAGGATAAGTAAGGACATGAAACCTTCTCCAGAGTTTGACGAGATTCAGTCTAATTTCGATCCAGAAGTTCAACAACTTGCAAAAGGCGTCAGAAAGCTCATCTTCGATGTGTTGCCTCAAACTGTCGAAGTGCCTTGGGTTCAACAGAAAGTTATTGGTTATGGCACCGGACCGAGAAAGATGACCGAACATTTTTGCTGGATTCAGCCGAACAAAACATATGTCAATCTTGGATTCAATTATGGTGCCGAACTTCCCGATCCAGATAAATTGCTTGAAGGCACCGGAAAATTATTTCGCCACGTAAAAATCAAGTCTGCAAGCGACGTGAAGCGTCCAGGCGTTCGAAAATTATTAGAAGTAGCATGCAAACATCGCGTTCCCGCACCGAGGTCATAAAAAATGTCAGCTAAAAAATGGTATCAACTAAGCGCACTCTCGATAGCAGTTGCGTTCTCCTTTAATCTTGCGGCACTTGCAGAATCGGAGGCTTTCTCCAAGCTGACATTTAAACAAGCCAAAGAACAAGCGCAGAAAGAAGGCAAGATTCTCATTGTCGATTTTATGGCAACATGGTGCCCGCCATGCAAAAAGATGGATAGCACCACATGGGTTGATCCAAAAATCACCGAGTGGGTCAAGCAAAATGCTATCGCTGTGCAAATTGATGTAGACAAAGACGCAGAGACGACTTCTGCGCTCAACGTTGACTCGATGCCAACTTTGGTTTTGTTCAAGCCAGAGGGTGGTGGCAAAGAATTTACTCGCGAATCTGGTTATCAAAGCCCAGAAGAATTATTGCAATGGTTAAGTAATGCCAAGAGCGGAAAAAACGCCGAGCAAGTTAAAGAAGAGACTTCCAATGCTGCCGATGGTGGGCCCTGGGATCGCATCGGAAAAGCGTTCGAGCTTATGAAGTCTAAAAAATATGCCGAAGCGCAAGATGAATATTTTTGGCTCTGGACCAACTTGCGCAATGAAGATCCTATCATGGGCGAATTGAGACAAAAGGTTGTTCCTCTTCAAGTGAATGCACTGGTGAAGCGCTTTCCTGAAGCAAAAAGCAAATGGCTTGTTCTCAGAGACGTTGCCGAGAAAGAGAATAACCGCTCAGACTGGCTCTCGCTTAACATGATGCTCGACGATAACGAGCGCACCCTTGCGTGGTTCGACAAAGCAAAAGTCGATGCCAAAGAGCGCCAAACTTTTGAATCATTGGGTCCTTTACTTGAATATCCACTATTTGCAGGTAAACGTTACGACGACGCTGCCAAATATCTCTATCCAAAACCAATCGAAAAGATTCAGGCGTATCACAAGACTGCCCAGTCCATGATGAAGCCAAGGCCAGATACCGAATTTGCCAAGGGCTTTGATCCATTTCCTTCAATGGTGCTTCTGGTATATGGTGCCTATGTTGGTGCTGGAAAAGACACAGAGGCTAAGAAGATTTACGACGAGTGCATTCGCCTCGACGACACCACTGCCATGAAAGAAATACTGGAGAACGTTAATAAGACAATGCTTAAGGCGCGCGCATCGGATACTAGCGTCAAAAAGCAATGAGTGCCAAGGCGATAAAACGTGAATATCGACAAGAAACAAATTAGATCCATGCTCATATTCGTTGTTTTCGCGCTTTTCTGCGCGAACTTTCTGTATTTTCTAATTCAATCAAACAACGAAAAGCCGAAGATTTTGCCAAATCAAAACTATCCTCGATTTGGTGACTAAGAGTTCTTTTGCTTGCCTATAGAGTTAATAAAAAGTCGTTTTGAAACCCTTGCTGCATCAGTGTTTCAGAGGTGGCTTGTGAGATATTATGTGCAAATTTAATACTAGCAAGACGTGATTGGGATAGTTATCGCAAGACCTTGAGCCTGTCAGCAAATAGTAAATATGGCACACTTTTCTAACGATCCCATTTTGAAAGGCAGGCTGGGCAAGCCTTTTCAGTGGCGGAAATTAGTGGCGTTATAGGCAACAAAAATGTGACCAACAATTCCTTTTAAGATTCCTCCTTAAGACTGATGGAAAAGCATCCATACATGAGTAAAGTATGGACGCTTGCTGCGGAGGGGTTAAGAAATGAAGGTTATTGGTTCCGTTTTAGTCGTAGTAGTGCTTGTGGTTGGTGTATGCGTCTTGGTTTTTCAGCCGTCTAAGGCGTTCGATCAGCAAGTAGAAGCTGAACTGAAATATTCAAGAGATTCTCTAGTTAAGCAAAGAAGTGACTTGGAAACCGACTTGGAGCATAAAGCCAAACAGGTTGCACAACTTGAATTAGAAATGCAAAAAACAAGAGCGCATCTAAAAGACACAGAGCACGCGCTTGGGCTAATAGACACAACTTTAAAACACAAATAGATCAACGCTCAACCGAAAGGATGAGCCATCACCAAAAGAGGTAGTTCAATGACAGCGACACTTACAAAAGATTTCTCATATCTGGTCGAAAAACAAAAAGCTCCTGCGTTTTCATTTTTCTTTCGAGTCCATTCTGGCTCTGAAAAACAATTGCACGACAAAGGACATATGCGCAGCAAGTGTCATGAAGTTATCAAAGATGCTGGGTTACAGTCGGCTCTAACTGAAAATCTGCTCAATAAAGTTGATCAAGAAATTGAACAATTAGATTTAAGTACCGGTGCTAAATCGTTCGGCATTTTCATTTCGCCTGAATTCGCTGCTACTAAACTTTATTACACCTATTTGCCCGAGCGCCAATACATGGGTGAGTATTTTTCTGCACTCGAAAGTCTTTATGCCGAACAGCAATCGCGCCGATACATCATGTTTCAACTTGAAGCCAGAGCTATTCAAGTATTTAAAGGTCAAAACGATCATCTAGAGATACTTGAATCGTCGCCTGAGCTTGAGTTAGTGAACAAAATCTATAAACACAAAGTCACAACACAAGCAGATAAAGATGGCAAGGCACACAGAGGCGAGCACGATATCAAATGGATCAAAGAGTTTTTGGATGCTATTTCTGCTCTTTGCTCTAAGCTCGAATCGCCTGCCGTTATCGTCGGTAATTCACTAACTACAGCAACAGACGAAGATTTCAAAAAATCATCTTTGAATGTTATTGCTTGTATTGATGAAGTGGTGCACGCAACTGGCGGCAATTCACTCACCGAACTTGGTACCAAAATTACCGAGCTTATTCAGGAAAACATTTCCAATGAATGGCTTGCGAAATGCAACGAAGCGGCAAGCAGTCACAAGCTGGTTACTGCCAAAGACGAAATGATTGCATGCGTAGTCGAAGGTCGCGCAGCTCAACTTTTGCTTGAAACTCCTGCCTGGGATAATAGCGGATTGCTTGAATTTACGCCCCTGCATGAAATTGCAAGAGAAACTTTGGCTAAACATGGAAGTCTGGAATTTCTATCCAAAGATACGCTCAAAAAATGGAACGGGCAAGTGATGCTACTGCGCTATTAAAGACAAACTGGAAGATTCGCTTCAACTAAACGCTTCGTTCGTTTAGTTGAAGCATAAAGGCTGAGACTTTGTTATATGCATAATCATCTTGCTCGATTTCCGATTGTAAAATGACATCGCAATGCATCGATTCCAACTCTTTTCGCACCGATGGACTAATCTTAATTACTTGAACAGTTTTGTCCATATCCTTAAGCTGCTGCATCAAATCGTTTAAGTAATAGGCACTGCTTTGATCAACGAACGCTGCTTTTTCGAAATCGAAAACAATTTGATGTGCTTGATTAAAATTGTCCTGCGCATCATTGAGAGTATTTACCTCAGCGAAAATCACAGGACCGTGAAATGAGTAAACGTAGACACCTTCCTCGACATGCCCATGAAGCGAAAGTTTAGAATCAGACAACTTTTTAATATGCAAGAAACAAGCAAGTAAGGTACCAACGACCACCGCAGAAATCAAATCAAAAAAGACGGTCATTGCAAGCACCACGCACATAACAATTACATCTGCGCGAGGCGCGCGTTTCAAATGCCCCATCATCCGCCAATCTACGATGCCAATTCCTAAAATAATAAGTATAGCTGCAAGCGCTGCAAGCGGAATTTGTGCCGCCAAAGATCCTAATGTGGTAATTACTAATAGTACTAGAATTGAATAAATTATGGCACTAAGAGCGGTGCGACCTCCAGCGTCAATATTGGCAAGCGTGCGTGTGGTTGAGCCGGCTCCTGGAAGTCCACCAAGAAGTCCAGTAAGCATGTTCCCCATACCTTGCCCAACTAATTCCTGATTACTATCGTGCCTTGTTCTAAGCATTTTCTCGGCAATTAACGAAGTAAGCAAGGAATCAATTGAACCCAATACGGCTATTGTCAAAGCGCCGCTAATTACTATAGACACGTCCTCAATTGCAATTGGAGGAAGATTTAAAGTTGGCAATTGTGATGGAATTTGACCAATCTTAGGCACGTCTAACTTTAAAATTGAGCATGCCAGAGTGGCAGCCACCAAAGCCACAAGCGAAGCTGGAATTTTTTTTGAAATTGCTTTTAGTGCATAAATCATTGCTACTGTAGCGCATCCAATTGAAAGAGCCGCAAAATTGTATGCGCCTGGGATTTTTGCATAACTCTGCAAACTGGTTAAAATTTGCTTGCTACCTGCTACTCCAAAAAAGGGGTTAACATGTATGATAATAATTATCAAAGCAATACCGGTCATAAAACCTGAAATCACCGGATATGGTACTAGCTTGATCCAGTCACCCCACTTTAATTTTCCAAATACAATTTGAAGAGCACCAGCTAAAATGGTTGCCGCAAAGACAACACTGAGCTTGTCGGTATTTGCCGCTACTAGAGCTGCGACAACCACAGCTATTGGTCCAGTAGGACCAGACTGTTGCCCCCGAGTGCCGCCAAACACACCTGCAAGCAACCCGCATACCATCGCTCCGTAAAGTCCTGCCGCAGCGCCAAGTCCAGAAGCAACTCCAAACGCCATTGCTACTGGAAGAGCCACAACGGTAGTCATTATGCCTCCCAGCACATCTCCCAAGACATTAGTTCTTAGCTCACGAAGCCGGCAAACGAAGGTATTTTCTTTCATATGGTAATCTTACCATATGACGATATGACAGATATTAAACGTCCAAAACCCAGTGCCTTCACTACACCAAACGGTATAAGTTACTTAGCTTGAAGGCTATTTTTTTTGAAACACCTGATCTTCAAGTACCTGGAAAATCACTGGCTTGATTTTAAGTTCACTACTGAAAGGTAGACTGTAAGCGGCTAGAAGCCAAATGTTCAATCCCAAACTTATTGCGATGAGGGCGGTTAGCATTGTATGCCATCCGCCCATCTTCGAGGTGAAGAAATAGGTGAACACAATGGTAATGATTGAGCCAAAGAAAATAGCGGTCCACAAAATTGGTGAGATTTCTGCCTGGCAAACAACACTGCGAGCGCGTCTTGTTTCACCAAGTATTTTTGCACAGTCGAGCATCGAAGATTGAAGATTCGATTCCTGCTCAGATTGAGGCTTAAGGTTGACACATGCCGACCAAAGATTGCCGTACGCCTTCCAGCAGTGCGGAGCCATTTGCATCTTACCCATAAGTGGCCACTCGGTGTTAATGACGCAGTGATTATAATCCATACACAAATCGCGAATCTTCAAGGATTGCTCGCTAGGTAGTCCTTCCGACAACCTATAAATATTGGCTAGTGAATTAGCTTCGGCTGAAACCTGGACACTTATTTCGTGGTAATTCTCAATGGCGTTAGCAACGAGTAATCCAAGAAGTAGCGAGAACAGCGTCCCAACTACGCCTACCATTGCTTCAATCATCCCCTGGCTCAACTCTAGTTTGTCAGTGGTGACAACCTTGTGAGTGAGCAACTGTCCGGCGATGGCTAGCACCACGAGTACAGAAATGATGATAATCGCTATGGTCATTATGGAACCGCCTAGAGGTGAGCAAGTCGCTATTCTAAGGTATTGTCAACCTCCACTTGAACGACCCTGCGCCTGTCCGTACAATGTGCGCATGAAAAAGACCGCCAAAACTAAATTATCGCCTGAGCAAAGCAAGAAATTGCTTGCAGACTTGAAGACTCGCTTCGAGAAAAATACGGGGCGGCACAAAGGTCTAAACTGGTCTGATGTGCAAAAGAGATTGGAAGCCATTCCCGATAAGCTCTGGTCATTGAGCGAAATGGAGCGAACTGGCGGAGAGCCTGATGTCATCGGACAGGAGAAGAAGTCTGGTGAGTTTCTTTTTGTCGACTGTTCTGCCGAAACACCCAAAGATCGCCGCAGTTTGTGCTTCGACAATGAAGCGCTCGATTCCCGCAAAGAAAATAAACCCGCAGGAAGCGCCGTCGAAATGGCAGAATCCATGGGCATCGAGATACTTTCCGAAGAACAGTATCGTGAATTGCAGAAGCTTGGAAAGTTTGATTTAAAAACGTCCAGTTGGATTCAGACACCCGATGCTATTCGAAAGTTGGGTGGTGCGCTATTCTGCGACAGACGTTATAACACTGTGTTTGTTTATCATAACGGGGCTTCGTCTTACTATGCCGTGCGCGGCTTTCGCGGCATGATGAAAGTGTAAGTCTTAAAGTATTTCGACGCATTTTTTGCATTCGCATCTTGCATCGAGATCATCGCAAGATAACACCAGGCGATAAAGTGCTTCCATTTCAAGAAACTCGGAAGAACGCTTGGAGCGCATCAAGAAATGCATTTCCCGTACCAGGTTTCCGCCTAAACCAGTCATTTGGATTATTTCTGCAAGTATCATGGCCTGATTATCCTCCACCGGATTTGCTCCTGCGTAATTGCTTCGACCCTTTCATCATGAGGCAGAAGCGCCGCTATTGAATCCTCCTTGAGGCGGTTTCGAGGGTGATCTTTGAGGCACCCAAAGTGTGATCTGGCTCGCAATGCCCAACAGACGCTGAAGAAACAGTAAATTAACTGTTGGCTCACAACTAGATAAATGCGTGTTATGTCGATAAGATCGATGGATGAAAACTGAGACTGCGACTACTCCAACTATTCTTTGGCAAGCAAAGCCGCGGACATACTATTTGCGTCTTGCCTTCTTTGCGGTGCTTAGCTTTATCACCATTCTTTATCTGACTTTTGCACCGACAGTTAATCGCGACTTCTACAACATCAAAGTGCTGTTCAAGCCGGTCAAGAGTAATGAGTTTCATTCAGAGTGGTTTGGTCGTCACGCCGAAGAAGTATTTTTCAAAAACAAGGCAGGCAAAATCCTGCATGCCATCTATCTTCCAAGTGCCAAAAATAATCACGTTATTTTGGTGCACCACGGGCAGTATGGAAACAATAATTATCACATCCAACTTTGCGGTTTTCTATTACAAGAAAACGAAGGCGGATTTATTTACGACTATGCAGGCTTTGGCAAAAGCGAAGGTTCGCCAACTATTGCGGGAATGGCTGATGATGCGCGTTCAGCATACGAATGTCTCGTGAATAAACTCAAGATTGATCCAAACAAAATAATTCATTACGGCTCTTCACTTGGATCTGGACCGGCGGCATTGGTGGCATCAGAAAAGCCATGCGCTGGATTGATTTTGTTTTCGCCTTACACTTCGATAAAAGCATCCGCAAAAAAGATTTTTCCCTTCATGAATATATATCCTGACTTCTTGTTGGCCGAATATGATTTCGACAACATTGCCAATGTTAGACTTTTGAAGAAGCCAATCTTGATTGTGCATGGAGTCGATGACGCAACCATAGAAGTAGGGCATGGCGAACAGATATATGCCGCCGCCAACGAGCCCAAACAGTTCGAGCGCATCCCCAAGCAAGGGCACGAATTTGTCATTACAGACGAGTTGAAAAGTAAAATTCTTAAGTTTATCGATTCGGTTTAATGGGATATTTAAGGGTGCGGAGTAATGGCAATAATCGTGATGAATCCTTTCAAATCAGTTTTCATTTTTGGCGGATGGTAACACCAAAATATTCGCCAGGCACCAGGTGTATTATTTTGCGCATATGCTTCAAAAACGTCGACTCCATTAGGACCGATCAAGGAGGTGTACTTATGAGTATTAAGGCTTGGGTGTAATGGATTTTCTTCCAAGAACCTCAGCGCTTTGACTACAGCCTTGTACTGGATTTTTAACGATTTACTCGTTTCCAGCTTGTCGAGTTGTCTATCTGCGTCTTCGGTATATAGCAACTCGTAAGACATATTTTCAGTCCTTCAATTTGCGCTTGCGCACTTTGCCCTGCTCAGCCTGAGCAATGCCCCTTTTAATCGTTTCTATTCGAGCAGGATTTTCATAAATCCAAGCTTCGTCAGCAGGAACAGATTTGACCGGATCTAATAAAATTTGCCCTCGCTCATTTTGCATAACTCTGTATCTAACGCCTGGCGGGGTCTTTATTGATGTGCCTAAGCTAACACGATGTTTTCCATCGGGTTCCGATTCTTTACCGGTAAAAATCCATTCCATGGCTATGCTCTTTTGTGGGATATAACAAGATTATATCATAAAGTGGGAAATTCCCACAAGAGTTCATGTGGGAATAAGCTTAGCAGGAATGGTAGTTTCTAGATTTGGTTATTTGTTCTAGAATAATGCTGACGTAATCCAACAGGTGGAGCCCCGGCATGAACAACAACCCCGAAGAGCAAAAATTAGAAGAACAAAAAACAGAAGAACATTCTGGCGACACAGCAACAACTTATGTGGTCGTGATTTTACTTGCCTTGGGCGGTCTTTTCCTGTTTAACAAAATGAACGAGAAGAAAGAAGTCTCCACCAGCTCAACGACAGTTATTGAAACAAGGACCACTGAGAACAAGCCATCTGTAGTTGAAACCAAAACAGTAGAAACACAAACTGTTCAAGCAGCACCAACCAACACCAATACTGTTGATACCAACAGCACCATTCCGGTTCCAGTCAATAACAATCCCGCTCTTTACCAACCTGTGAATAACACCACTGTTAACACCAACAACACAACAAAAACTACTACAACCACCACTGAAACAAAGTCGGTAGCACCGGCAACTAATGGACAATGATATAAAATCCCAGATATTAGAGCTTTACGGCTCAGTGCAGGAATATTCCGACTCGGGCTCATTCAATCTAGCTTTCTCAATTGCCAATCAAAAAGCTGTAGTTTCAGGGAAATTTGCTACAAAATATACACGTGCTAGCAATAAGCTCAATATGAGCTGGTCTAGACGGACGGAGCTAGAGTTCGAAAACCAGGGAAAGCAAGAAGTCCTAAAAATTGACAAATACAAATTACAGGTTGGTGATTGCGCCAACTTGCTCCATGTATACAATCCAGTGAAACGACTTGTGGCAGTTGGAAAAAACACTGAATTGGAGCTTAAGGCTGATTTAAATAGTTTTTTCCTAACGCGAATAATTCCTCCCTTGCTTAAAGAAGATCTTTTCACTACAACTAAAAACCGATTCGACGCTCAGAAAGCACTTTTCGAAGTGGAAGAAAGTGAACACTTCAACAAACTAAAATTAAAGAATTCAGTTGCAAACATAACTGTATTCTCTGGCAAAGACCACCAAATAAAAGAAGTAATCATTGAGAGAGTAGACTTGAAAGACCTTTTCAAAGATGACATTCCAAAATTTGGAGAAGACATTTTCGAAAGTTTGAAGGGTTTTGTACAAAAGAATCTTCCTACGACTTTTGCTGGAACTTACAAATTCGAAAAAGTTTCTATGAATAACGAGCCTTCTGCTGAATGAAAGCAGCTATCCGCTCTACCACAATAATCCAATCAGTCAAACTCAATCGGCATCTTGGTTGCGATGTGGTGCTTGCTAGTGAAACTTTTCAGCACACGGGCAGTTTTAAATTTCGTGCCGCATACAATCTCGCCAAGCACGTAGAACAAAATACTATCCTGACTGAATCGTCTGGTAACTTTGGTCAAGCACTTGCCTATGCGTGTCAGTTACTTGGCAAGAAGTGCATCGTAGTGATGCCCAGCACTTCTGCGCAAGTTAAGGTCGATGCGGTCAAAGGATTTGGTGGCATCGCCGAATTAACTGACGTCAAAGTTAAAAGTCGCCGTACGCGTTTAGAGGAGCTAATCAAAGACTTTCCAGAAGCCTATGTGGCAAGCGCATATAACGACAAATATGTGATTGAAGGCAATGCTTCACTGGGACGAGAGATATGCGAATTATCTCAGTCCATCGATTATGTGGTGGCACCAGTTGGTGGTGGCGGATTGACTTCGGGCATTATCGAAGGCATCAAGCAATGCGGAAAGAAAATCAAAGTCATCGGTGCCGAGCCTGCCATGGCAAATGACGCGTCGCGCTCACTGCAAGCCGGAAAAATTATGGCAAACGATCAAGAACCGCAAACCATCGCTGATGGTGCTCGTGTTTTAGCCATTGGTAATTTAAATTGGGGAATTCTCAAAGATGGGATCGAGCGAATCATTGAAGTCCCCGAAGAAAACATAAAGTCTGGACTTAGATTATTATTCGGTTTAGCTAATCTCAAATGCGAGCCAACAGGTGCGTTGGGTATTGGAGCGTTGCTTGCAGAGCCAGATTTCTTTAGAGGCAAAACAATCTGCTGTGTAATTAGTGGTGGCAATGTGGACCCTTCAATATTTAAAGAACTGATTTGAAACTAAAAAAGCCCACGCCCAATTTCCTTTTATTTACGACCCTACTGGTGGTGCTTGTAGCTTTTATTTTCATAAAGGTCATTGCCATAAACGTCGACAAGAAAATGAACGGCATAAGTGGTGGCAACATTCAAATCTCAGACCATGCAAGAAAATTACATCAGAGTCTTTTAATCATTGACCTGCATGCAGATTCACTCTTGTGGGATCGCGACTTGCTCAATCGAAATACGCGTGGGCATGTGGACGTTCCACGACTCAAAGATGGCAACGTTGCAGTGCAGGCTTTCACCATAGTATCTTCGGTGCCAAAACGTTCTGGACAAATGAAAGGCATCGATCAAATTGGTGTTCTATCCTTAATTGAACGCTGGCCGCCCCAGACGTGGTTCAGCTTGAAAGAGCGTGTGTTATTTCAAACTAAAAAGCTGGAGCAAGCAGCCGAGCGCTCTGGAGGTGAGTTTACCTTGATAAAAACTGCCGAAGATTTACAAGACTATCTTAATCGCCGCAGTAAAGTCTGCTCACTCACTGCCGGGTTCCTGGGTGTCGAAGGGGCGCATTGCCTGGAGGGAGACCTCAATAATATAGATGTACTTTTCGATCACGGCATTCGAATGATGTCGCCATCGCACTTCTTTGATAACAATATAGGCGGCTCATCGCATGGCGAGAAGCGAACGGGACTGACTGAACTTGGCAAAGAAATGATTCGCAAGATGCAGTCTAAATCTATGATTGTAGACCTCGCACATGCATCTAGCGCAACGATAAAAGACACGCTCGCCATTTCTGCAAGACCTGTCGTGATTTCTCACACAGGCGTCAAAGGGACTCACAAATCTGACCGCAATTTATCCGACGAAGAAATTATTGCCATAGCTAAAACAGGTGGTGTCATTGGCATTGGTTACTGGGCAGAAGCAATTGGCGGCACAAATCCAGAAGACATAGCTCGCGCCATGCGCTACACGGCAAACTTGGTTGGGGTCGAACATGTGGCTTTGGGCTCCGACTTTGACGGCGCCTGCGCTGCACCGTTTGATGCGGCTCATTTAATAACTGTTACACAGGCACTTATTAACGAAAATTTCTCGGATCAAGAAATTCGCCTTATTATGGGTGCGAACACGCTTCGCGTCTTGCAGACTGGTCTTCCTTCCAACACTTCTAAAAGTGTTGGATCGGCCAATTGACCCGACCTGCATTTTGTAAGCTTGGGGTATGAAAAACATACCCAACCTAATTACAAGTGTCCGGTTATTTGCAGCTTTAGCAATAATCATATTTTCTGTGACCCAGTCGATGGGGACACCAACGTGGTTTCTTCCATTCTTTATTGCAGCTGCGGTTTCAGATATGTTAGATGGCTTTATTGCTCGCAAATTTAGCTGGTGTACTGATTTTGGTGCCACATTAGACAGCGTGTCGGACATGACTTTGTACGCGGCAGTCTTTACTTGTTTTCTGGTATACAGACCCGAGGCAATGACTTTGTGCGCGCCAATATTTGTAACTGGTATCATTATTCAAGTTTTGCACTGGGCATATTCTGTCTGGAAACACAAACAATTTCCAGCTTATCACTCGACTCTTTCTAGAGTGGTGGCATACGCGATGTTCTTTGCCTGTCTTTATTTCTGGATCACAAAGTCGCCAATTGTACTTGGAGCCATGCTTATCTTCTGGATTGTATGCTCGCTTGAAGGGATGATTATTACTTATGTGTTGAGCGGTCCCAGATCAAATATCCCAGATATTAGGCTTGCAATGGCGCTTTCAAAACAGTCTCGTCGCGAGATATAACTGCCAAGACTTCTTTGCCGTTTGCGATTTGTAACTCGACTGAAGCGTAATTTAGTTCTGATTTTGCAAGACGATCTCTTAAAACGACTACAATCTTTGCAGCATCAACAGGCTCTTTAGCGCTTGCGATCATTCGTTGAATAGAGTTGGTTACTTGTTTGGCGTCCAAAGGATAGTTTGCAGCTTGTCGAACAATGCCATTGAGACCAGATAAAATTCTTTGTTCGTCGGAGTTGAGCACTACATTTTCGAGAAAGTTTTTTAAAGTGTCTGCAGGCGTCGGCAAGTCAGACTCAGATTTGGCATCGATTTTTGATTCAACGCGTGTGGGCTTGGGGGCGGGAAGATCGAGGATGTCGGCAAACTTTGGAAATCCGTTAGACACACAAACTGCTTCATTTTTGGCTGGAGACATATTGTCCAGAATTCTAAACGGACTGGATAATTTCAAACCAGCAGGTGCGGCTGAGTATCCTAAATCTGCTTTAAAATCGCTTGGTGATAAGTTTGCGGCTGTACTCATTGGTCTGTCTCCTGGTTATGCTACGAGCAAGTCATTTGCTGCTGAAAATCCGAAATGAATCATTGTGAGGTCGTCGTTTTTGGGGTCGCGTCTGTGATGATTGAGAGTCAAAGAGAAATCGACTTGAGGGGTTGGCATCCAGGCGGAATATCCGGCGGCTTGGTTATCAGATTCTGATCCGTTCATTTTGTTTTCGATTTGATTCATTTTCATGGTCGCGGTCCTCAAGGGAAGGGCGAAGGGAGCCGGGAAGTTTGGACGGGGGAGGCGGGAATGCATTCAGTATGCCGAAACGTGAAGCTGGCGCCTATGGCGTAGTGCGCAAAGCTTTGGGAGGTGTGCGCAAGACTTTTGCGTAAATCCGCAGCTTATGAGAAAATCGCCCCGTATGGAAATCGAGTTCAAAAACATCGAGACAAACGGGGTTACCCTGCACACTGCCTTAGCTGGTCCAGAGCGGGGCGAGCCGGTTATACTTTTGCACGGATTTCCAGACCACTGGATGGCGTGGCGCAAGCAAATTGGACCACTTGCAGACGCAGGCTACAGGGTAATTGTGCCCGACCAGCGCGGTTACAACTTAAGTTCGAAGCCCTCGGGTCCGCACAACTATAAATATCCTGTTCTTATAGATGATATTGTCGGACTAGCCAAAGCGCTTGGATACGACCGCTTTAACTTAATAGGTCATGATTGGGGTGCGGCAGTTGCCTGGGGAATTGCGCTAAAGAGCCCGCTTAACGTCAAAAAACTTATTATCATTAATGCTCCTATCCCTACTGTTTTTCGCGCATTCATGAAGAAAAACGTTCGCCAGATGCGCCGAAGTTGGTATATGGGCTTTTTCCAGATTCCATTATTGCCTGAGCTTTCTATTAGAAAACAATTCAAAAAGCTTGTGGATAAAGTGATTCCAGGCTTAAGCCCTGAAGAGAAGACTCAATATCTAGAAGCGCTTAATCAGCCGCGCGCGCTAACTTGTATGCTCAACTGGTATAGAGCTATAAAATTTTACGAGCCAAGGCCTCATGAAGAGCTAAATGTTGTTGTGCCCACTTTGATTTTGTGGGGCAAAAAAGACCGTTATCTTAGACCCGAACTTGCCGAACTAAGTCGCGATAAATGTGACATAGGCAAATTAGTCTTATTTGATAAATCAGGTCACTGGGTTATGGTTGAAGAAGCCGAGCGAGTCAATGAGCTTATCTTAAATCAGCTTTCTTCTTGATCTGTTTCAGGCGATTTTTTCATTACTGGAAATACAGCCATCAATAGCATATACATAAAGGCAGAGGCGCCAAATCCGACAAACCAGGCGTAATCATATAACGGCTTAAACGATTCTATCACTAAGCCACCAAGGGCGAGGGCACAACCAAATATGGTGGCAAATACCGCGCGCCAATTCCAGCCTAAAAAGTAAGTATATTCGCCTTTCTCCATGTATAAATCGACTAATTTAAGTTTAGTTCGTCGAATAATCCAGTAATCGGCAATGAGCACGCCGCCGATGGCACCAAGTCCACCTGAATAACCAAGAAGCCAGGAGAAAATATAACCAGATGGATCGGCCAGTAATTTCCATGGTTGCATCAAGATGCCTGCAATACCTGTGATCAAGCCACCCGTACTAAACGAAATCCATTTGGGAAAGGCATTTGCAAAATCATTTGCAGGTGATACCACATTGGCTGCAATGTTGACAGACAGAGTTGCTATTACAACAGTAAAAGTGGCGATTGCAACAACCCAGGCTTGATCGAATTGACCGATTAGTTTAATCGGGTCCCAGAGTTCGCTCATTTTCATTTTAGGGAAAACCACGACAGCGGCTGAGGTAATTACTACGCTCATTGCCGCAAATGCCACCATCGTAGTTGGCAGCGCCACCACTTGACCAACCATTTGTTCGCGCTGACTGCGACCATAACGAGTGAAATCTGGCATGTTTAAAGATAGTGTTGCCCAGAAGCCTATCATGGCGCTTAGTGATGGAATAAATACCTTCATAAATTCACCGGCATTTTTAAATTTATCCGGTTGATGGAACAAATAGCCGATGCCATGCGCTTTCCAGACTACCCAAACGAGCAAGAATGCAGTCATGACTAAAACGAATGGTGCCGCCCAGTTTTCTACTTTGGCAAGCAAATTCATTCCTCTATAAACAATGAAAATATTCATTGCCCAAAATAATAAGAACGATATCCACTCAGTGCTTGTATAGCCTTGATACATACCAGGGATAAGCTTGTGCCAGTTCGGAATAATGGCACTAAAAAATGTATGCATCGCTTGTCCGCCAATCCACGATTGAATGCCAAACCATCCACATGCCACCACTGCGCGCATTAAGGCTGGCAAGTTTGATCCAAAAGTACCGTAAGAGGCGCGGGCAAATACAGGAAAAGGTATACCGTATTTGGTGCCTGGTTGTGAATTTAACAGAATTGGAACAAGCACAATTGTGTTGCCAATCAGAATTGTCAATAGCGCCTGCCACCAGTTCATACCTGAGGCAATGAGTCCCGAAGAGAGCATGTATGTTGGAATACAATGTGCCATCGAAATCCAAAGCGCAGCATAATTGTAAGTAGTCCAGTATCGCTGAGCAATCGGGACCGGAGCAAGGTCGTAATTACTGATACGACTGCTTGCAATAACAGTCGGGTCAGTCAATTCAACGCGCCCATCGGGTCGCATTATTGCTGCTCTCCCGTATGTAGAATCGCTCACTGGTCACACCCCCCTAACCGTAGCGGCTCTATCCTACACAGTTTGTATCATTAGAGCATCTCTTGATATCGCCGTTTCATGAGATTCTCGCTTCTAACCTGGTAAAATTGGCGTCCATTGCATGCAAGGAGGATTTTTGGCATGAATCGACGAGGCAACATCACGAAGCTGATTTTGGCGGTATCATTGTCCTTGACCGCCCTGGGATGCGGCTTATCTGCCCAGGCACAAAGAGTGGACTGGACAAAAGTTCCGGCATACGTGGATGTCAATTCACGCATCAATGAGATGGATGCACAAATTGTCAGGTATACAGCCGAAGGTCGCCTCAGTCGCGAGCACCTGACCGATATCAGAGAAAGACTAAATCGCATTCGCGAAGAGTTAAACAATGCTTCTGCCAATGGTGCTAAGCCGTCTGTGTGGCAGCGCGCACGCCTGGTGCTCGAACTCGATAAATTAAACCAAGATGTTCAACTCCGCAGCACAAGCCGCATTGCAGCATCGACTGACAATCCTGGACGTCGACTAAAAATAGAAAACGACATTACCGAAGCATTGTATTCAGGACGTATCACCAACAGCGAAGCTGCAGCATTCAGAAGCCGCCTTGAGAACACTAAAGAAAAAGAACGCACTTTGCGAGCAGATGGTGTGTTCTCACAACAAGATCAGCTCGCACTTTCCTACGAGCTTGACCAAATTAGAACAATGCTCGAAAAGAGCTTGCGCACTAGACAAATTACAGATCCTAAAATTGACAAAATGCAAGCCGACCTCGATGCACGAGTAACATCGATGCTTGCTTCTGGCAAAATCACAAATGAAGTTGCCCTACAAATTAGAGCGGACGCCAGTCGTATTGCTAACAAAGAGCGTCGTTATCGCGAAAATGATGGCGAATTGACTACAGAAGAAATTGTAGAACTTGCATATGGCTTGGAGCAAATCGACAAAAAGTTAGATGTTTACTCACCAACAGCTCAGTCGCCTGAAGAAAAACTCATTGACGACAAAGAAGCCGAAATCAAAAAGCTTATCGCCCAAAACAGACTGGCAAATAAGCTTTCTATTCAGCAAGCACAAGGATTCACAAGAGAATACAACTCAATTGAATCTTTAGAAGCTGTGTACAAGAGCAATGGTGTTTTGTCCGCTGACGAAGTCAGTTCACTCAACCAAGATTTAGACGATTTACGCGATCGTATCGTTAAGTCACTGACAGTAGCAACACCACCTGCTGCTTTTAGCACCAGAAAAAATGCACTCAAAGCCAAAATCATGGACTCAATTACATCTAGAAGATTGAGACCTGGCGTACACTCAGAAGACTTGCTCGATGAGCTTGCACGTATCGATGCTAAAGAACAATTCTATTTATCCGATGGCAATTTAGATGAGACCGAAGTGTTAATAATCGGTCGCGATTTAGATTCGCTGACACGTACTTTAGAGGGTGCATTGCAAGCGCTTCAGAGCCTTGGCGATCGCAGAGCTCAGCTTGAACTCAAACTCAACGCCGCTCTTGCAGCTAAACGTTTGACTCTTAGACAAACAGACGAATTCAAGCGTCAAATTGCTCGCATCTCCGGGATGGAAACTGCTTATCGTGCAGACGATATGTTGACAGATGAAGAAATGCTTTCGGTCTCAGACGAATATGAAAGACTGGAAAATAAGCTGGCAAGAACATTGCCTCCTCTTCCAGACATCGATAAAATGCAAGCCGAAGTGACCAAGAAATTGGACGAAGCTAGAGGCGCTGCCAAAATCTCCGAGTCTGATGCTGCTCCTATGAAAGTAGAACTAGAGCGTATCGAGTCGGTCGAGCGTGTTTTCCGCAATTCGGATAACACATTGAGCGACTGGGAAGTGGTATCACTCAAGAGTGATATCGAAAAACTTAGTGCCGACATCGACAAAGCAATCAAAGCATCAGAACAGCCAACAGTAGTTGTTAATGTTTCCAATTTGCCAAGCGATTCGCGCAATCACTGGGCACAACAATATATTGGTATGCTCATTGACAAAGGCACCATCGGTGGTTTCCCAGATGGAACTTTCAAACCAGACGACGGTATCTCACGTGCTCAATTTGCAGCCATTATTGTAAAAGCGTTGGGATTGCCAGAAGCTGGTCGCAATGCTGAATTCAAAGACCTCTCAGACAAGCACTGGGCTTACAAAGCAATTAGCTCAGCCGTCGAAGGTGGGCTGGTTGGTGGCTTCCCGGATGGCAGCTTCCGCCCAGAAGATAAAATCACCCGCACTCAAGCGCTTGTAATTCTGGCTAAAGCATTGCCTGGCGGCAATGGTGCACCACGAATACTTGATCGATACAAAGACGGTAGCGAAGTTCCAGCATGGGCCATTCCATCTGTAGCTAAAGTGGCTCAAGCAGGCATTCTAGTCAACTATCCTGATGCATTCACAATCAGAGCAAATGACAATGCAACAAGAGCTGAAGTGGCAGCCCTTACCTATCAAACAATGGCAAATCTTGGTCAAAAGCTGCCATCTATCTCGACTGGTCTTGATGCTGCGATCAAATAAATAGTCGAGCTATCAAACTCAAGCGATTGAATAAAATTAGAAAGTAGAAGTCTAGGCTTCTACTTTTCTATTTTTACTTTGTCGGTCATCCAAAAATATGACTTAACTAGCTCGTAGAAAGCATCCACAGAGCTTTTGAAATTTTTCTCGTCACGCGAAGTCATGACGATGGTTATCACTTTCTTTGGTTCTTCAATGTAGCCCACGGCTTCAAAGGTTTTGAACTTGTCGCCGGACAAATATTTTATATGAGCTTTGGCACCGCGAGTGCAAGTCACTGGATCTTTATCTTCAATTTTATAATTTGGTGCGTCCTGACTCATATGCTTTAAGTCGAGGTCTATAACTTCCTGAAAAGTCTTATCGGTTTTGTCGTTGATACGCGAGTACATTACGGCCTTCGAATCAGACCAACTTCCGCCTTCTGGATAAAAAACAGCATGAATTCCCTGTTCCACGCCAGACCGGTTATCTAGAACCCAGCCTTTTGGCGCAGTCAAAACATAAGCGTGGTCTTTGCCAAAGATTATTCCGCCCTTAAAATGAGCGTCGCCTTCCTTATCGCAAAGCTCTTCCAGAAGTTCTTGAGGCTTTTTGACTTCTTCGGCAAAGACACTTTGGGCGCACAGTCCAAATGTAAATGCAAGCGCCAATGCCAAAAGTGTAATCCTGTTTCCCGGGCCCCGGGGCCCGGGAAACGTACATAATTTCAATTTTGCATTTGTCATATTTAGTCCCACAAAACTGGATTCAATATTTAGGAGGAAAACGCTGCTTTATCCGGCATAATTTAAGGATGCCTGTAATTCGTGTCGAAACCAGTATAAACGCATCACCCGAGATTTGCTTCGACCTGTCTCGATCCATTGATTTGCATCTGGACAGTACCGCCGAAACGGGCGAGCGAGCCATTGCCGGTGTAACGAGTGGTTTGATTGGCATGAACGAACATGTCACCTGGCGTGCTCAACATTTATGGTGGCAAGAGCTTACAAGCAAAATAACAGAATTTGATAGATCAAATTATTTTTGCGATGAAATGCAGAAAGGCTTCTTCCAATATTTTAAGCACGGCCATTATTTCAAAGAAACAAGTGGCGTTACTATTATGGTCGACGAAATTAGCTTCCAGAGTCCATTTGGACCGTTTAGTATTATTAGCGAAACGATTTGATAAAAGAAATTGCCGAATCAAAAGATAAGCGAGCTAAATATCTTATTTGAGTTCAGGATGTTCTTTGAGAAAACTATCCTCATCTGAAGTGATAGGAATGATGACGGTTTTGCTTGGGTCTTTAGGACTTGGCTTCAAATCTATTTTTATAACTTCTGTTTTGCGTGTGGCAATAAGCCTTGAGCAGCCAGAAGAAATCTCGGGCTTGGCATTTTTCGACCAGACATCATTTACTATCCAGCCTTTATCGGCTAGCTCTTTCAAATAGAATGCAAGTATTTTATCGGCATCATCAGCGGTGACAAAAGAAACAAAAGTTTCGCCAATATCGCCAGCACCTTTTGAACCTGGATATATGACAAGATTGGTATTCTGGATAAAACCGCCTTGTCCCATCTGGGTTTGCATGACTAGACCTTCTTTGCCGGTAGGTGTATCACCGGCTGACGGCCGCAAATTGGAACACGAAGTCAAACAAAGAGAAACTAATATAGCGCTCGATAATAATTTGATTTGACACTTCATAGCTATCTTCTCCGCCTCACCAAGTGTAAAATTCTAGTGCATTCGAGGGCAAAATAAAATGGAACAGGAAAGTAAAGCGGAGTCACAAGAGTCACAAGAGTCACAAGAGCCAAAAGTAACTCGCAACCTGAGTAACGTCGGATATCCTGTAGCTCCTTTCAAGTTTATTGTCATGTCGATATTGACATTGAATTTATATCCTGTCTATTGGGCGTTCAAGAACTTCACTGTGCTTGATACCACCCCGGTGAAACGTCCTAAGATTCTTGCAGCTTGTTCGGCCATATTTTTCACTTTCACATTTTACTGGCTCCTGAAGTATATCGAACAAGCATCTGAGCGACACGGCAATCCTATTAAAATGCAGAAGGGATTACTGGCAGGTGCCTTTTTCTTTGTTCATTTTGTGCAAGTGTCTGCAAGAAGAGTGCCTTTCGATGGTGTTACATCTGAAATCCTTGACTGGACAGGAGTAGTTATATCTTTACTTATTTTGATGGTGCCTGTTCGCGCTGTATTGAAACTGGCCGAAACTACCAATCCTCCAACTCCAGTTGATTTTGATTTCACCATCACAAATTATGTGTTCATGGTAATCGGCGGCATTTTAACTGTGATAGGTCTTGTCGGAGCTTTCATGCCTGGCTAATTAAGGCTTGGTGATGTCGTACATAACCGCCACCGATGGTAGTGCCTGAATCGAAAATCCAATCACAAATAAAATGGCTCCAATAAATCCAAAGGTCTTAGGCGGAAGATTGTCTGCATACCATTCGATTATGGGACTGAGTGTAGTTATGATGAGCGTGGTGCAAGCAAAAGTGAGTCCCATGCGAACAGCGAATTGAAACATTTCGCTTTGCCCAGTAAATGCGGCTCCAATAAAGGCAGTAGTCATAGCGATACCACCAAGTACAGCGGCGATTATCAATTGCTTTTTCTTTAGTTGTGGTTTCTTTTCACTTTGATACACCGCTGCAGGCGAAATTCCCATGCGCGGCAACACAAGTGATATCAACATTACAAATGCAGCCATAATCCAGGCCATTTTAGAGAAGCCGTTAATCCAGACTCCAAGCCCTATGCCTACCGCTCTGATTAATCCCAGTTTGATTAAAAAGGAAAAGGAGTCTGGTTTTGATCGAGATGCATTTTCCAGATGAAGACCAAATGCGCATCCAATTCCTAGTCCAGCAGGCAGGGCGAATTTAGGACCAAGCGAAACGCAAAAAATCAACACTGCAAGCAAACTGTAGTTGACCAGCCTAAAAAATGTATTGAGCGGACCTTTTTCGCCACCAAGTAAATCGTAAGCAAGATAAATACCGCCCACGACGTCGCAAGCCATACCCAAGAGTGTCAGTTGAGCAGCAAAATGAGGTTCCATCAAGACCATTTTAACAGTGGCAAAATTATTTGTGCACACTATAATATCTATTCTCAGATTTGGACCAAGAGCATGACAGAGCCTCCAAAAAAACCAAAGAAAAAGCGCAAGACCAAAGATGTCACTAAAGATTTCCAAGTCGAGGGCATGATGACGCGCTCGCAGCTTGAGACGACCATTGAAATTGCTGCTCTAAATCCAGAAGAGGCTTTGAATCCAGCATTTCCGGTGCGCGAATCATACATTCAGGGGCTTCAAGCGCTAGGCGACTTGACCGATGACCCCGAGGAAGCAGAAGAATTTCAGGCCCAGTTTTCGATCAACTATATAGAGCGAAAGGCGCGTGAAATTAAAATCGCCTCTTTCCAGGAACCCAAAAGCAGGGCAGTTACAGGCGAACAGATTGCCGAATATGCTAAAAAATTAGGCGAAAAATGGGGCGAGGGTTGGTGGCTAAATCAACATACAGGCTTCATAGACCGAGTTTTTCGCGACTTAGATGTTATCCTTCCCTGGCAACGCGGGGAAGTGCCCGACGTTCACGAAATGCGCATAGTCTTAGCCACCGCCAAAGAGTGGGAAGTGGCATACTACGACGTTATGCCGCTTGAACTTTACAAACTCAAAGCTGGCGACCTGGCGTTTTGGGACAAATTGATCCAGGAAAAACTGCCTGACGGGACAGTCAAATTCAATACTTTCCTGCAGGCTGGCATCGTTTGCGACCATTTCGACTTCGAATCGATGTGCCAGAATGAGGGTGCCGGAACCCCGACTATCATATTCAGGTTCAAATACGATTAATGTATGTCAAAGCGGCTATTGCTAATATCCTCTTTTCAACATCGAGAATAACCTCTTGACGACTACTGTAGCTGACCTCATTCTTGGACTTACCGGCTTCGCTATTATTGTGACCGTCTTCTCCGACGTGTTTCAGTCCATAATCGTGCCGCACTATCGCCCAAGCTCCGGGCGTTTCTCGGCATTTTTAGTATCGCGTCTGATGTGGAAGCCTTTCTGCGCCATCATCCAGGCCCTACCTTGCAAGGGCAGTCACTCGACTTACTTAACTTTGTTTGCTCCTGCAGCCATGATGACTTTGCTCATTTCGTGGCTAGGACTAATGATCACCGGCTTTTCTGTTTTGCTGTGGGCTGAGCGCGCACAAATTCGTCCCCCTCTAAAAGACCTGCAAGAAGCCATTTATTTTGCCGCCACATCTGTCTTGACTATCGGATATGGCGACGTGGTGGCAGAATCAGTGCTTTCGCGCATAACTATCGTCGCGGCGACAAGCTCCGGCATTGTTTTGCTAGCAATTACAGTTTCCTTTTTGTTTGCGATGCAATCGCACTTTCATTTGCGCGAGATTAACTCGCAAATAATTTCATCGCGTTTTGATAATACTACAAGCGGTGCAGTCGTTTATAAACACCTGATGAATACTGGCTCTATGGTTAGCAACTTAGAACTTTGCGAACGCTGGATTGTCGAGGTTTATCAAAGTCACTCGGCGTATCCATTATTATTGTATTTTCGCTCTCGTGGCTCATGCCCACCGTGGCTCATTAACCTTGCCACCGTCCTTGATGCTGTGAGTATCGGTTTAACAATGAATGTGACGCAGAATCGCATGCTGTTTAATTCAATCTACAATAATGGTTGCAGAGCCGTTGAAGTATTCGTTAGCTACTTAGATTTGAAAGTAGAAGAAGACTCTGTCATCGATTATGTAACTACTACTCAGACTTATGAGCCAATCTTTAGGGCTTTTGGTTCTGCAGACCCAGTAAGCGCTGCCATGGATTTTGCCATGCGCCGAAGAACCTATTATGCCAACATGCAGGCATTGGCTGAGTTTTTCATGCTAGATCTTCCACCACTCACCTATTCGGGCGAGGAAGACGTGCTGCAAAGACCGTCCGCTAGAAGTGGTACACAGGAGTTTGTACGTGTCAGAAGATAAAAACGAAGAGAAGCAGGAAGATAAGTCCGGAGATAAAAAAGAAGAGGTCAAGCCTCCTGTCATGAGAATGGCTCGAACCACCAGTAGTGACAATAAAAAAGACGATGCTTCTATTTATGACACCATGCAGATTAAGACTCTTGCATTAAATAATAATCCAGTGGCGCAGGCGGTGGCAGATATGCTTGGCAAAACTGAAGATCCCGATATTCGAAACTCAATTAAAAAAGCCGCTACCGACGTTATGAAGCCCCAGCTTGGCTCGCCTGAAGAATTGAATAAAAAACTCGAAGCGAAAAAAGAAGCTGACGAAAAAACTATAGATAACGAAGCCGCAGAATCTGAAAAATAGCTTAGCGAATGCGCCGAAAATCTTTGTTGCTTAGGTGCCGTTTTAACTGCCTATAACGCCAAGAAAATCACGTTTTGAAACGCCTGCCCCATGAGCGTTTCGGGGTGGGCTTGTGAGATATTCTGTGCATTTTTAATACTTGATGGAAAGTGTTGTAATGTGTGGCTGAAAACAGTCAGCCTGTCAGCAGGTATTAAAAATGATGTGTTTTTCTTACGCAGGCGTTTTGAAAGGCAGACAGAATCAGCCTTTTGGAAGGCGGAAAAAGTGAGCGTTATAGGCAGCACAAAGATGACTCACAAAGACGGCTCACAAAGGCGAAGCAAATTTCATTGCGGTGCCAATTTCGGCATTATTGGAACAGGCGAAACAAGTTTTGTCTCTGACTTAGCAGCATTCAAGCAACTAACGAAGGCTGTCTTATTGGCTGAGAATGCTGGTTGCAAAATGAAAGCCCGGTATATTCTACCAGGCTTTCACCGCTTCAGATAAACCGCCTTTGCCTAGCGTGGGGAGCGAGAAATCGATACAAGAGGTGGAGTATTTGTTTTTGGCGCCAGTCCACCTATTTCGATGTCCATGGCCAAGCCTCCACTGTAATAACTTTTTCTTGGTTGTGCGGTAAGTTCGCCACCATTCATTTTGGTGAATGAGCCATCTTGTATAGAATCGGTTTTATCAAATGCAAGCAATTGAGTAGCCAACTTGCCTTTGCCCAGAAGCAGTGCGATTTGCTCATCGCCATTGAATTCTGGCAATTCGCACCAAGCCACATTCTTTCCAGGCAGAGGTTGTCCGGCGTGATTGCCACCATATTTTGTACCAAGAAATCTAACGTTGTTTCTGAAAATAATTACCGGATTGATACCACCTGCAATATTGGTATCTGCAATAACTTGCTCTTGCGAGTCGGCAGTGGCACCCACTGGAAATGGATCATTATTTAAGACTCGTCTTGAGATTTTTCCATCAGATGCAAATTCGTATGTGTATATTTCGTCTTTTTGTCCTTGACCAAGTCCATTGAATGATTCATTCACCATACCCAATATCGAACTCAATTTGGGACGTAAATTTCCATTGCGAAGCCAGTAATAGAAATGCTCACCAAACTGCTTCGAAGTCCCCGGTGCACTGCCGCTTTGCGATGGATACATACGTGCGGCAGAATCAAGCGGATAATCACCATAAAATGATCTATAAGTAGTTACTTTATTATCTAGAAAAGTATTGTCGGCAAGCAAATCTTTCCAGGATGACAACGCAGATACATGCTCACCGCTGAATCGAAGCGTAAGAACTCCCTTGGGACCTGCATCTTTTCTGGCATAAGGCTGGCAACAAGAGGTGTATGCCACTTCTGGATGAATTTTCAAATCAGACTTTATTGAATCAGTGCGATTAACCACAATTGCCAGTCTCACAATTGAATTAATATGGTTTTTATCGCCCTCCTGAAATTTTGTTGCAGTCACCACTTTTGATGCCGAACCAAGTCCAGCAAAATGAAAGTCTTTGTTGTTAAACGGTATATTTATAAACGGCTTGTACTCTTCACCTTTTGCTAAATTCTCTGGAACCTGAGCCAATTGTTTTGGTTCAGGTATTTTTATAGCTGATGAGCCATCAGCATCTTTCAAGTATCCGCACGACAATGAAACAGATTGCAATTTGACGTTCGATGGAAGATTCGCCGCCAAGTAACTGTCGACCTCTTTCTTGATATTTATCATATCGCCTTCAGCATCGACATAACTGGTATCACCATCAAGTGAGTTTGCAATTGCCTTGTTTAACTCATTAATAGTGGCAAAGGCATATTGTCTGTCGGTCTCAGCTAAATCTTCCATTGCTTTATTATTTAGCTCTTTGGCGACGATCATATTTTGCCTGATAGTACCAAGTAAGGTGTTGATACCAATCACAGGAAGTGGCTCCCCGTCGACGGCTAGTGTCCCAGCACCAGTTGGAGGATAGTTGCTCAGGGACACGTAGCCGAAGTGGGGGTCATTTATAACGATTCTCGAAATGCCATTAGCCGCAAGCAAACAAGCACCATCTACCGCATTAGACGCTTTATCGCGCTCTACGAAAAACAGCCCAAATTGACTTACTAGCATGAATGCCGGTACAAATATCAAACATACTACAACAGTGATCATCACTAGCACGTTGCCTTTGACATTTCGAGATTTTCTTTTCATTATTATCTTCCTGCGATTTTGTTTTCCAGAGCTGTGATTTGTCCTTGCAATGTAGCCATTTCGGCGTACAGTGCTGTGTAGGCAACAGCTAGATCTGCCTTGGCTTGAGCAATTTTCGCTTCTTGAGCGGCAATTGCAGAGGCGCTGGCTCGATTATTCTTCAAGTCGAGAAGTCTGTTTTGCATATCCAAAATTCGATTATTCTGGTCTCTCAGTCTGTTCTCTTTGTCTCTCAACCGATTCATTTGATCTCTCAATCTGTTGAGCTGATTTCCAAGTGCAGGATTGTAGGGCGGTGGTGTTGGAGTTGGAGTTGGTGTTGGTGTTGGAGTCGGAGTCGGAGTCGGAGGCGGAGTTGGAGTTGGAGTTGGAGTTGGAGCCGGAGGCGGAGTCGGGGTTGGAGGTGGAGTTGGAGCTGGTGTT
>JACCDG011604996.1_pt1 | contig 40795 bp, 17 predicted proteins | sample 7442471 | NCBI WGS metagenome assembly JACCDG01 (sample SAMN15323444, study PRJNA562643) | freshwater metagenome | isolation source: river surface water | place: USA:Blue River Watershed | collected 2017-08-17 | reverse complement strand
TGAAGTCCTTGAACTCCACATAGCTGAGCGGAGGACCAGATGTATTGTTGACCAGCAGGTATTCCTCGATCTGATCTTCGACCGTTGGAAGACTGGCCCACAGAAGCCTCCACATGACCGACGATCCTTCGGTCGGTCTGTAGGCATAGACCCACTGCTCTGTGGTTCCAGGAGTATCTCCAAGTGCATAGCCGTACTCGACCCTGGCCTCTGTGACATAGGTCACTTCGTAGCTCTGGGTGGTCGGGACGTTGCCAGCACTGTTGACATATACATGTGCCCTGTCAGGGGCAAGCATCAGGGTGGATGGTACACCGGCTCCCGGAGTAAGATCCTCGAGAAGCTCGGCGTTGGACGGAAGGTTGAATACCACTTCGGCCCATGGAGTTCCACTGGTCAGGGCCTGGGAGTAGGTGACTGTGTGGCGGGTCTTTAGCCGGCTTGTCAGCACAAAGCCCGGAAGTATCCGACCAGGAGACTCAGAGAGGATGTTGCCATCGTGATCCGTGGTTCGGCAGGTCACCCGGTAGAGATATTTGCGGCCGGGCATAGCCGTGCCATCCACATACCGAAGATCTCTGTAGCCCGAGACTCCTCCACGCACCGTAGCTATCTGGAGCCATGGGAACCGGGAAACATGATCGACGTCTCCCTGGGCAATAGTTCCGAAGGTCGGATAGTCAAGCAGGTACAGAAACTCGTTGTCCGAGTTGAGTTCGGCCCGATAGACGATGTAGGAGACGAGACTCATGACACGTCCTTACCCGGAGAAGGAGCTCTGCCCACCAGGCAGTAACCTGGATGGATCATACCACGACAGGACCGAGCCACCAGTTGTACTGGTCGATACTACGGAGAGCCGGACCACAACCTCTGGAGCCTTCCGTTCCTCAACCTGTGTGTTCGAGGATACGACGCTAACCCCAGCACCATCAACGGTCAAGGCTAGAGCGGTGATTCCATTGGCCGAGGTGAAGATCACCTTGGTGTGTGGGGAGAGCGAGGTATCGACCTTGGCAATCACACGGCCGGCAAAGTAATCGAACACCCTCTTGGCAATCGTCAGGGCCTGAGTCTCTTCGGAGCTGCTAGCGATCTTCCTGTTGGCAGGAGTGGCACTGTTGAACGAGAAGTTGGCTGTCTCATCTCCACCGTTCAACGTGAGGGTGAAGTTGCTGCCAGAACCAAGAGATCCATAGGTGAACCCCAGGACAGCCTCTCGGGTCTCCGGATCGGAGTCTGGACGCTCGGCCGAGTCTGGGAAGTAGAGGAGAAGCTGAACGTCCTTCTTGTCGGTCTGGAACCTCAGGGAACGTCCATCCAGCTCGGCCAGCTCATAGCTCGTGTAGCTGTGTCCGAAGTACCTAGATCCAAGATCACCGATGTTGAACCTGGTTCTGGTTCCGTCAAGCTCCACAAGTTCGGCTATCACTCCGGAGACATACTTGTCTGCCTGCATCCCACACCCGGAGACCACCTCAAGCATGTACTCACCCTTCTCCAGGGATACTGGACTGGAGATGGCACGACCTACACCAGCGTTGTCCTTTGAAGACACCTCTAGGGAAAGCACTTCCACTGGAAGTCCCAAGAGGGTTGGGCCGGCCTGGGGCGTGAGGTTCTTGACTCGGGCATATCCGTAGGCCTTGCCTAGGACGGCTGCCGAGACATTCATAGTGGAGACCGTCACAAGGACAGAGGAAGCGTCAATCAGACCCTTCATCTGGTTACGCTCACCTGCGACGTAGGCCAGGGAGGCTGTGGCGTATTCCGCGTTGGCACTGGTGGAAAGATGACTGGCCGTGCCGGTGAAGTCATCACCAACATCGTCTGGCCAGAGAAGGGCTACCTTCCTATGTGTGTCGGCTGTATGGCTGACCGTCGTGCCACTGGCCCATCCGGTGACCGCTACTCTCCGTCTGGTCTTCTGTTCGGTAAGGAGTTGGTCCGGGCCGCTGGATAGCGGGGAATAGCTGTTGGCCGCTCCGGTGGGGCCATTGGCCTCAAAATAGAACTGATAGTAGGAAACCCCAGTGAGGCTGGCTGGGACATCGAACTCGACGAGCAGTACACTACCATCACCGATGGACGAGGATAGCCCAGGAGGTGGAACCACTGAGACAACAAGATTTCGGACTGGCTGGGCTCCATAGTAGTCTGCCCTTTCACTCCTCACAAGATCGAGCTCGAGAGACGACATAGTCCCAAGCTCGTGGGTCGCTGTGATCCTAATGAGTCTCGAAGCGTCGAACATCAGGTACTGGGCAGCCGGAGGAACCTGACACTTGATGGTAGTCTCAGAGAGGTGGGAGAAGGCGTTCAACGTGACTTCAATCGACAGATCTTCGGACTCTGCCGACAGTAGGAGAGAGTCCCCTGTCTCGGCATACGTATTGTCAGCCGAGGAGAGAAGCCTGACATCTCCTGTTGGACTGACTGCCGTGCCATCGGATGTCACCCTGATCTTGCCTATCTCGGATGTCGCATCATCCAGCAGTTCGGTCTTCCTGACACGAATGTATCTACCATCCGCCACAACATCTGCATCGGTTGTTGTGGCAGACGACATGGTGTTGCTGGCCCAGAAGATGTCCCAATCGTACTTCCCAGGAACATCGGTCTCTGGATCACCAGTCGAGGCTACAGTGGCTCCGTTGGACAGGGCCTTGAGTGTCCAGTAGGTCATACGTCCCGGACAGATGGACCTGAAGAGAGGTACCTGACCTGTCGGAAACAGAGTGAGGTTCTCCTGATAGATTGCAGTGTTCAGGAACTCCACCTCGTCTTCATCGGCGGAGGCAGCAACTACGATCCTCGATGTGGCAGGAGGAGTGTAGTAGATCACCGAGCAACCATCGTTGCCAGTCTCCACTACCAGTGAGCTGGCCGAGACAGAGCGGTCGAATGGACTGGACAGGAATCCACCACCAGCCACGGAAAGAACTACCTTCTCTCCTGGGGCCGGGCATCCGAACTGGTCGGTTACCCTGACCCTCAGGAGATAGGGATCCTCCCCCGCCACCACCGACTTGCTGGATGATACAACTTCAACCAGCCGGGTCGGACCGATTTCCTGCTCAATCAGCCTAGGACGATTTGGACTGTCCTTGGCATCGATATGCCCGTTTCTCTGCACCAGGGAGTTGGTGGTGTTGACCACAGCATGTGGCACAGCTGCCCGGTGGTTCTTCTTTTCCAACCCATCTATCACGGAGCTGCGATAGAGCTCGACGTCGTAGTACGGGTTGTAGGGATCGACTGGAGACGACTTGACTCCTAGACTATCCAGTGGCACAACGGTGATTGGAGTGGCCAGCATGTAATGTGGAGAACTGGCAGGCGTGTACTCCCAACCATGATGACCAGTCCTGATGTCGTAGTCCACGACAACAGACAGCCAAGGCCTGTAGCTCTCGGAGGCGCTGAACTTCAGGTAGATCGTGATGGTCCTGGACTTCATCTCAATGTAGAACCACACCCTGTGGAGATCCACAGGAGGAAGGGTTATGGAGTATTGCTCTTCGGTTCCACCTGTAGTGAGGCGAAGCAACTTGAGGATCGGACCAAATTCTCCAGTTGGATCGATGTAGATCTGGTACCGTTGGGCTATCTCACCAAGACTGTTGGTCAGAATGCCGAAGTTGAACTTGAGGAGGGACTCATCATAGCTTTCGAACTCTGTATTCGCTGGCCACCGGATATCAAAGCTGATGGCGGCCGGAACAAGATCAGAGGTTCTCCAGCCCGAAACTGCGTCCTCAGTGAACCGATAGACCGTAGGATTGTCCGATGGCTGGGCGGTGATCAGGCCATTGCCTGACGCTCCCGAGTAGGTGATCTCATAGGCCGTAGGTTCAATCTCCTCAACGGTCTTCTCGTCGTATCCGTAGTCAACGGTACGCCGGCCACGCTGAAGGACGATGTATCCTTCCTCCATGTCGAGGAACAGATCGGCTGACAGGTTCTGAGGGAACAGACACCCCTCGGCCTGGTCACCGGCTTCGTATTCCACGGTCAGCTTGTTGAGTGGGGTGTTTCTTGGGAACCGCTCATAGACGTTTCCCTCCACGAGGAAAGCCTCGAGCAGCTCAACCGTTCCTTCGGTCGACAGTTCAACGATGGCGCTTCTGGAGTTCTGTGGGCTGGTCCGGAAGACCTGGAAGTCTGCCCTGCGATCTCCAACCTGGTTGCCGGAGAACAGGTCGACTCTGTCCTGACGGATGATGGTTCCAGTGGAATCGCGCCAGCTGATAGACAGCCGAACAGTTCCAGCTCCCTCGGCCATCAGACCAAACGACTTCTGGCTGGCTGGTCGGTCTGGAACAATCGTGTGTCTGGACGATCCAACTATCGTCCAGCTGTCAAGCAGGGGCAGCAGGTTCTCGGGTCTACGGATCTCGAGCTTCATAGGATCTTGAATTCCCCAGCAGGCTTGAACTTGAGATCGTCCGGGCCAAGATCCTGAGAGATGGTTTCGTCTGTGACCAGAACCGTAGAGGTGGAGTCAATAATGAGTTCAAGCCTTCCTGCCGACAGCTGCACCTTCCTCGGATACTCCGACATGTTGCGGCGGAAAGTGATCTCCAGGAAGTCAGTCAGGTCTGCCTTGGCTGCAAGGGTGGGTACCTGCTCTGCCACCTTGGAGAGATCGAGGATCATGGAGTCTGCGATGACGAGGAGACAGGACGAGGAGAGGGTCGTCCCGTTCAGCGAAACTCCAATGATATCATAGATCGACAGTTCTTCGGTCTCTCCATCGCCGGACACATCCCCAGGAACCCCAGTGTAGATCTCCCCGGCATGATTCCGGAACACAGTATCCTGGAACCTGTAGGTGATCTTGGCTACGTCGAGGACCGAGGCGGTGGCCTTGCGATTGAAGAGCTGGTAGAGTTCCTCACCCATCCAGAACCTTCCAGCATCAGTTCTAAGCCTCAGTCCATCGTCAGTGTTCTCAAGCCGTGGGTTGAGCCGGCCACCAGACATCGGAATATCTGGAAGTGCCACATCGCACTGAGGTGGTATGGAGAAGGACTTGTTGACCTTCAGGTCGTCGGCGAAGAGGGCCCGGTCGTAGGACACAACGTCGAAGAGGTATGGTACGAACTTGTTGAGTCCATGCCTGACTGCATCCAGCTCGTCGGTCTGGATGATGTACTGGATGATCTCTGGCTCGGAGAGCATCAGTACCCAGAGATCAGACCAGCTGAGATCGATGCAGTATTCTTCGCCATTCCACTCGGCGGCAAATACTCCAGGGACGATTCCCAGACTGGACTTTGTGGTGTAGGGCTCCTGGAACTCGACCCTGAATGTTTGTCTGGCAAACATCGGACAGTTCCCGTTGCCACAACCATGAGTAGTGGAAAGGAAGTTCTGGGGGAACGTGTCACCTGGCTGAATGCCCTTCGAACAGCTTGGCTCTCCAGTTGCCTTGATCGAGTTCTTGCACCTGGCCATCAGTGCAGCCAGCTCTCTGATCTCAAGGTACTTGGGAGCCTTGATCGAGTAGCGAAGCACAGCACGGGTATCGGAAGCCACACGGAGCTTGCCATCGGTGGTGAAGGACAGCAGGGATCTGTCTCCAGAGATTACCCTCTCTGGTATGATGCCAGGTGCCAGCTCGGAATAGGTGCCGGCCTTCAGGTCGAAGGTATCCATCAGGAACTCGGCACGGAGTTCAATCGAGCCGCTCTTGACGAAGGCGATGAATGGCTTGCCCGACGAGAGCCTCATGAACTGTGTCTTGCGAGTCCTGGTCTCGACCAGGGCAGCGTTCAGCAGGCCGGCCGCATCTCCGCCCCGGGCATAACTGGATGCCGAGACAAGCTGCCAAGCCTTGAAGCTGTAGTTTCCTTCTTCTGGGAGACGGTCGACGTTGACCAGTATTCCTAGATCATCCAGACCATTCCAGACCTTCTCGGCTTGAACTTCGAGGGGCTTCAGTTCGACCGACAGATGAACTGACTCTCCTGAAGAAGACCGGGCTGTGATGACATTTGCTCCGGTGCTCAACACGAGAAAGGACTCGAAGTTCTGAGCCGTGGAGTATTGAACTGGGAAGATACTCTCCCCAATAGAGACGACAATGGTATCCCCTGGATCTCTCAGTCCGGAGATCTTCAGCATCTTGCGGCTGGTTATGGTTGGTGGGTTGACGATCTGGAGACTCATCCGTGGTACACTCCCTGTACAGGTGGTGTCCTGAAGTACGCGCCACCCTCGGTCAGCATGAACCTATTGCTGCCCCTGGCATATCCGGCCGCACGGACGATTGTTACACCTTCGATGATTGTAGTCTTTGCGTAGGCCGATCCAGGCATGAAAGAGACCACAAGATTTCCACGTACCATAAACTCATCAGGACGGATGACTGGAGTACCGGTAGGCGGCACGATCTTCTCCAGGTTCACTATCACAGACCTGTTGTCGGCGAATCTGGAGAAGAAGACATCGGTCAGGGAGACCGTTGTGATGTTGGTTCCAGAGATGGCAGAGACTAGGGAAGTATCTTCCTTCTCCCCGTCAACCACAACTGAGACCACCGAGTAGCCAGACTCTTCGATGATCGAGCTCTCGGTATCGGAGTAGAGCTGAACGATCTTTGGCTTGATGGTAGCTGGCCCAAGAGACAGTGGGCTGGATGGTACGGTGATCGTCTCGCCAGTCAGGAAGTCCACATAGGACGTGTCACTGGTCGGATTGGCGATGATGCGCAGGCCAGTAGCATTCCTCTCGGTCTTCAGAACGAAGATCTCGTTGGACGACTTCTCAAACCGTACAAGGTAGCTGTTGCCACTACGGGCAACGAACTCGTCCGACTCGTGGTCATGGATCTGTGGACCTGTCGGGTGGGTCAGTTTGATCAGCTGTGGAGAGGTGCAGAGTATCTCGGGGCTGTCGAGAGTTGCATCCTCCACGATGACTGTGTCCCAGGTCGTGGTGAGTGGCCAGCCAGCGACGATCAGCTGGTGCCTGACTGTGGAGACCTCACCACCTACGTTCTTGGCAGTCAGCTCGAGATACCGGTACTGTGGATCACGTCTGGTACCGCACACGATTCCAGGCATCACAATGTCTGGACCATAGAGCGTGGTGATGACAGTGGTCTCGTCGTGATCGTACAATGTCCAGATGTATTCCACAATCCTCTTGTCCGACCAGCTGAGGGACGAGATGCTGTGTGGATCTCCTTCGATCACGCAGACCGGGCAGGTGAAGTCAGCCTGTATCATGATACCCAGAGCCTCCCCTCAAGATCGATGTTGATCCTCTGGGCCTCGGGGTGTGGGTTGGGAATCTTCGAGAGGCAGAGAACATAGGCCATTGGGCTGTGGGGATTCGTAGTCCGTGGATCGACTTCCAGTACCCAATCTCTCGTGAGAATGTAGCACCTGTCAGATTGGTAGCACAGGTCCCTGGCGATCCACATGGGGGAGAGTCCATCCAACAGAACTGGACAATCGGATTGGACGTCACCATTCGGACCATACGACATCTTCAGCCGATCATCCTGGACCCCCAGGAACATAGGAGCCTTAACACCATGACGGTCAACTACCACACGATCATAGTACAAGGCGAGGTTGTCTCTCTTCACCCTTGGGCTTCTGGGGCGGTCGGTCTGCTCTACCGGACGAAGCTCCGTGGTGGGTGCAAGTCTAAGATCTTCAATGTTCCGGACTGGGATGCAGGTCGTCCCATCGTCCATCACAAGCACACCATCTATCGAGGAGAAGCCGTCGAACGAGACGACGTTCAGGTTCCTCGTCGTAGTTCCAGTGGAACTGATCGAGAGCTTGGTCAGGAGGATTCTGGCATCCGGGCCTCCTAGACGGATGGGTCCAAACAGTTCTCCAGCACAGAATATCGAGGCGGTTGACAAGGAGAAGAACACAGCGATAGCCGAGGGAAGCGAGTTCGTAGTGACCTTCTTCGATAGTCCAGTTGAGCTGGTGAACGTAGTCTCGGTGGCAGTGATCTCCGCCTTGAGCCATCCTCCACCCTGGGTCTCCATGGTCACCACGGCAGCCCCGTCACTCAAGTCGAACGCCATGTTGGCCGAGAAGTCATGGACACCAGAGGAGTTGTATGACCATTCAACCGAGGTACCGTAGTACGCCTCGTGATCTGTCCTGGTTTCCCCATCCACAACAAGCAGGAGAGAGTCCCGAATCACCAGAGCCTGTCCAACATCGGTTGGACGATTCACATGGTAGATGGAGGACAGTTCGTCCAACGGGAATCTCTCTGTGATCAGGCTGTCTGTAGTCCGGTCACAGGCGATCTGGATCTCCTGAAGTCTTGATCCAACAATGGCGTTCATCACAACCTGGAGAACAGAATCTGGCTCAACCGGCTCATCAACCCTGTTCTTCGGATAGTTGTCGGCCTGGGCATTCCGGAACCTCAGGACATACTCGGTATCCCTCATCCGACACTCAGCCCACTCTGGGAAGGCGTTCATCACCATCTGGGTGTGGGAGGAATGCTCAACCGATGCTCCGTACTTCCTAAGGTCGCATCCAGCCGAAGGGAAGAGCTTCACCTTCGAGGTCTTGCGGTTGCCATCTGCCGACCAGAGTGTAAGGACACAGTCGGCGTGGAACATGCCCTCTTTCACATTGGTGACGAAGACCCTGGTCACTGGACCATTTGGGGTGACCGGTACCTTCACATAGTCGTAGAAGCCCTGATAATGGATGGTAGCCCTGACCAGCGCACCAACCACATCAGAGTCAGTCCTGACCGTGAGGTAGATCTCTCCATCCTCAAGAGAAAGGGCTGCCGCTCCCTCAATGTCCCGTCTGACAGTCCAGACAAGAGTGATGGTGAAGGTCACACCATCCGCATCGGTCAGTACGACCTTGCGGCGGGAAAGCGGATCGACGGTGGTGTAGAGTCTGAAGGTCTTGAGGTCCGTCTCGCTCTGTTCGGTCTGGACTGTCCTGCTGACGCCGGCGGCCAGTCCTAGAACCTGGACCGTGGCAGTGACCTGCGCCAGGTCCGAGCTAACCTGATCGGTGGTTCCCTGAATCACTACCCTGGTGGCGAAACACTCGAGCACGGCCTCCCCATCAGTGAACTGGATGGGTACCAGTCCCCGACCATCGAGTATGTCTATCTTGAGATTCGAGATCAAGAGGAGGCAACTTGTACTGGATCACCGACCGAGGAGTCGGCTATGAATACTGTCTCTTCAGGTAGGGTAATGACCCTGTTGAATGTCTTCACCCCGTTGTAGAACGCATGTCCGAAGTTGAAGGAGGCAGAGACCCTAACCCTATATTCCTCAAGGAGGAAGGGCTTGCCTGGGGCTAGCGTATCGATGTAGGCCAAGAACTCCCGGTTGAGGGACACTCGGTCAGTCTGCTGTCCGACGACCGACATCCTGAGGAGAGCAGTCTTGACTCCCCTGACAGTGTAGAACGTCGAGGCACTGTTGCGCTGGGCGGCGTTCCTCACGAGGTTCAACGTCTCGGCATCGGGAGATCCGTTCACTCCGATCACCAGAATGTCCATCGATCCTCCTCCACGGGAGAAGGGAAGGAGCCTGACGTTGGAGACACCGGGAACAGAGAGGAGGGAGTAGAGTAGCTGGGATGTGTTGTCCAGCTTGTCCCCACGCCGGCGGGACTCGATCCGGAACCTGTAGTTGTCGTCCGTCTCCACGGCTTCTGCCCTGATGGCAGAGAGGTTTCTCGTCTTGATGCCGGAGACTGGGCCGTTGAATACAGTGAGGGTATTGGCCTGGATCACCTCGAATGGATCTTCGCTCAGGCTGATCACAGGAACCTGCTGCTCGGAGAGCGTTGGGTCCAGCATCAGACCACCCTGAGTCCTGTTGGACTCGGTGAACACCTTGACTACATGGGTTCCATCGGGAGTCGAGATCGTTGTACCGTTGGGAATCAGTATGGGATTGCCGTTGCTCAGGTCTCCGAACGTGCCGGTCTTGACATACATCACCTGGCTGTTGCGACTGGAGGCACTGGATCTTGCCTTGCGGGATACTCCGAACGAACGGCCTATCTCGTCGAGCGCCGTGCCACTGGCCGTGCGTAGAACCGACTGGTCGAACGAACTGGCAACTTCCTGCCACAGTTGTTCAGTGGTATCGGCCACTCCCTGCATCAGGTTGTTCAGCACACCTGTAGGATTGGTCGAGTCGATACCAGCCACCTGGTCCAGGTGCCTGCGCATGTCCAGCAGGATTCGCCCACGGCTTTTGGTTCTCATTGTTCTTGCACCGTTCCATCCTTGAGGTCGATCTGCAATGGGAGGTTGAGAACCCTAGGACCAAAGTAGATGACTGGCTGCAAGCCATTCTCTCCAACTGGAAAGAGGCGCACTCCACTCACCGGGTACCTCTGGTCCTTGGTCAGGGCGAGCATCATGTCCTGTTCGATCAGCTTGATCGTCTCGGCATTCCTGGGACGGCCAACGAACCTATCCCACCCGGAACCGTACTCCGCTGCAAACTTGAAGCCCGTGGCGGAATCCCTCGAAGAGATGATTCGGGCAACTAGGTCCTGGGATACGCTTCCAATCTGGTTGGCCATGACGAAGTCACCATCGCGGATCTCTGCATCGCCGAAGACGTCCTTGGACTGTAGGATGATCTCCTCAGTCCTGATGGCCTCTTGGATTGGATAGCTGGCCTTGATGAAGGATTCTGAGTTGGGGACGATGATGACTCGGCGACGGGATGGAAGATACCGAATGGAAGCTCCCTGGATCTTCCTGTTCAGCACGACAGCCAGGTCGGTGGGAATACCGTGAGTCGAGATTCTCACATCGGCCGTGGGACTGTGACCAAACGTCACTACTGCCTTCTCCGGACCTACACGGAGACTCAGGTCGTGAGCTGGATCAAATAGCTCGTATGACCCTACTATGAGGGCCAGAGCCTTGCGTGGGGTGACTCGTCCGACGAAGTGTAGGTCCATTTACTGTTGGACGATCCGTTCTATGTCGAGTCGGCCAAACGTGTCCAGCACAGATAGTAAGGCGCGACCCTTGGCGTCTTCCACGTTGTAGGCCCGGATCTGGACTACAGCACTGAGCCCCCTGAAGTAGACGAGGTAGGTCTTCTTCACGGTCCACCACCCAGGAGAGCAGCCGTTTCCACCATGGACTTCTTGGAACGGTTCGAAGCCTTGGATGGAAAGGCCATGAGTAGAACAGGGATTGGGGTCACCACGGTCGAAGGGATACCGTCTAGCACGGCAGGATTGATGATCGTCGAGCCGTTGATCCTGATGTGCTCGGGCTTGGCGGCTATACCCATCTCCCCTTCGAAGATGTGTCCGAACACCTTCCCCATGGCGTGATAGACCTGCCGGCTAGCCGAGCCCTGGACCGATCCAGGACTCACCATGAAGTAGGGTCGATGTCCTGAGTCGCTTCCATCGAGCTCGAGATCTGATTCTCCTGCCCTTAGCATCCGTTCGAATAGCATCAGACAGTCAGAGTTCAAGCTCTGATGCTCTCCGGACGACTTGGCTTCCCGGTAAGGTGGAGGAGTATCAAGCTCATACGTCCGGCCGGTAGTTTCCCACCGACCAAGGAAGTTCTTTGCGATGACCTGACGGAAGTTCTTCATCGAGCATACCCCAGGTTGGGACGAACAAAGACGTTTGGCCTTACCCACTTCCGATCTATGAGGACCGAGTTGGCTGAGCTAAGCTGGCGACCTTGAGTCAGGAGGATCGAGAAGTGGTGCTCAGGACTGGCTACGAAATCGATGCCAGTGAAGATATTCTTTACCAGCCGCTGGATATTCTCACCAGTCCTGAGGAGCTGTACCGTGACAGCATCCCTCGAACCATCGGTAGAACTGATGAAGGCCGACTCTACATTGTCGGCCTCCTGGACGGTACGCCCAATGTCTGCTTTGACTTTCTCTCTCAGCCTCACTGTCAGCCTCCGAAGATCGTCTTGATTGAGAAGTAACCGGCCTTGGCAGGAGCCGATTGGATCTTCCCAAGGATGCCAGATACCCTGGTGCCGAAGACCTGAAGGATCGTCGGGTTGGTTCCAATGGAATCAGCTTCGAGGCTGTTGATGTAGGCCACGATCATCTCGCTGACCCCAGAGTAGTCTCCGGACTCCATCACTTCCTTGAGCCCTAGGAAGTCCAGAAGATCCTCGTTGAAGTCCTTGGCTGCATCCTCGAGCTGGATCTCACTGGGGGTCTTGGGCCTCATGTCGGCTTCCGAATACTTCCAGTCCTTCAGACCTGGCATCAGTGTGCGGCCATCTCGAACGATAGGGACGATGGAGATCGGGCACTTGATCACGTCGTTGTACTTGGCACGTAGCGTGACCTCTTCGATTCTCCTGACTGGGAAGATGTCGAGTCGTCTGTCGTTCCAGTTGCCAAGACCCGGGAAGAACCCGTTGTTCTGCCGGCCGTATCTCTGGGCGAATACGTTGGTGGCAAACAGCATCTCGGTTGTGCCACTGATCCGGTCGTTGGGGTAGACCACCCCACCAGGTTCGAAGGTGGTGATTGCACCGTCGAGCATGGAGAAGTGATGAACTGTCTTCCTGATGTGGAGTGGTCCAGCTGTGGCCGTGGGCATATCGATCACATGGAGAATGTCTCCTGGCTTGCCCATTCCATCGCACAGCACGATCACCTCACCCGCATACATCTGCCTGACGGAGTTTCTGAGGATAGAGATGGCCGTCATCATCTGGAGACCAGGAGTGATGGCGTTTCTGTCCTGGGTCGAGAGAGTCTTGACCTGCTTGGGTGGGATGGTGGGATGGGCCGCTATGGTCATTGGCCGGCCGAACACATCACCCTTCTTCTCGGTCTTGTTGGGACCAGTTGGAGCAGCACCGGTAATCGAGCTAGCACCTGCCGGGATCACTGTAGCCGGATCGGTGAACTTGGACTCGTCGGTGAAGTAGTCAGTCAGGGTGTCTGGAAGCATGTCAACCCAGCCAGTTGAGTCCTTGAGGACTGGACCCTGAAGCCGGACTCGGTTGTAGAAGTCTCCAGACTCATAGATGTTGGCATTGATGATCGTCTGGTCACTCGTGTGACAGCGAAGGTTCCTCACTGCCTTCATCGTCGGGTCCTGATACTGCTCTGGAAGATCCTCCAACGCCTGGAACTCAGGAGTGCTGATGAAACCCAGCACTGCCTTCTCCGGGCTGAGACCAGAATCGGGATCAACTGTCTGCACTACATCGATGAGCAGCCACCCACCCTTCTGAGATTCAGACGAGGGAAGAGTAGATTCTGCGTTGGAGGTAAACTCGTCTATAGCCGCCCCAAGGATGGTGGTTGGTCCAATCTTGTATCCCGGCTTGAGATTGTTTGGGTAGGCCGGCTTCGTCGGATCATAGGCTGGAGGGGGGCTTGGGTAGGCTGTGCGATGCTCCAGACTCCAGATACCAAGCCTTCTCTCACGGGCTTCGATCTCGGCACGGACAAACAGGTTGTGGTACTTGGTCGATGGGGTATCCAGCCGGTATGGAGAGAGACCCTCTGCAACAAGGGCGACGTTCAGGATCCCCTTACCTGGAATGATCACATAGGCCAGTGTACGGCCGAACTTGTCTGTGCTGTTTTTCGACTCTGGCTCGAACTCTATCTCGAGTGACTGGACGTTCTGAAGAAGCTCCTTCACCCTCTTCTTTGCCTCGATACCTTCCTTGGTGATACTGGAAGGATCGAAGTTCGGGTTGGAGTTCGACACAGACTCCTGGGTATTCACTCCGAGGAGTCTGATACGGAAGTCCGAATTAGTTCCCTGATCATTCAGGTAGAGACCTTCGACACCAATAGCCTGGATGGTATCTCCGTCCACAACTCTGAATCTACTGACCTTATACCTCTTGGTTGGGTAGTCTGGAATCTGTCCAAGATCTACAGGAACAGTTTCCCCATCAGCTTCTCCACCCTCGCCAGTGATGTATTCCATCTGGCCAGCCGCTCGGTAGAACACGGTCTTCTTGGCTGTATCGAGATCGTTGAATCTGAAGAGCAGTACGTAGAACGTACCGGGGTGGTCTGGATCTTCGACAACCTGATTTCTCCACCCACCAAACTTCCGGACTCCAGCCTGGCCGAAGTCCAGGACAGTTCCACTGGTAGCACGTTCGAGTTCCTTGATCTGGGCAGAGCGGTCGAAGGAACCGAATAGCACTGGAAGTGTGTTCAGGTTGATTGGAACACCTGGGAAGCCAGAGGAGACAAGCAGGTTGGCATATCCCTGCTCTTGAAGGGACTGGATCAGACTCTCCTTCGTGTATTGTCCATCAGCATCCTGCTTGAGAACAACCTTCACCACCTTGACCGGAGGATCAAGGGCATCGCTTGGACGGGTGAAGAAGTTGTCCTCCATCAGGGTGAAGATTGGTTGATTGAGTATGTTCTCCTGGAGGTACTTTGGAGTCTCGGACAGTCCGTTCTTCGAGATCTCTTCCTCAAGCAGGTTGTCGTAGTAGGCACGGAGCAAGACCATTCCATTGGAAGTAGCCTTGGGGAATCCAAAGAAGTCCAGGCTGGCTGTGCCCTTCAGGTCGATGTCGTTAGCAGCCATAGCCCGACGACGGGACCGAAGCTGCATGAGGAACGGATCCTCGGTGAAGAAGTAGAAGCCATCTTCTGGACCGAAGTACAAGGTGACCCGTTCGTCGTATGGCAGAACCTGGACAGTGTAGCCAGGGAACTGAAGGCACAGGCGTTGAAGGGCTTCCCAGATCGTTAGATCACTCATATCGAACAGCTTACGCTGATCTTCAGAGCTGAACTGACGGGGAAGGAAGACGTTCCTACACCGGCTGTTGTCCTCCAGGACAGCTACCTTCGAGCCTGTCCACATGCGCTCGATGGAGTCATAGGTTGTCTCTGGCTCTACATCATCGCCCCACCGGTGCTTGAGAGTCTTCGAGCTGTACTCTGCGGTCGAGGAACCAAAGTGTACACAGAACTCGTTGTTCATCAGCATGAAGACGATTTGCCGTGGAGTTAGATCCTTCACTACGGCCTTTGAAGCATCTGGTAGAACCGAGTCGACTGGCTGGAAAAGCTCAACCCCATAGCTCTCGACGATACAGTCGATGATCGTATCGCCGTTCATCTCACGGACGAATCCGTTCATCACCCTGTTCAGGTTCAATGGATCATTGCCATAGCCCAGGGAGATCTGGATGTTGCTTCCCACGGTGAGTGGAAACTTCACGGTATCCGAAGGCTGCTCGTACTCCGTGTCGTTGGTCCGTGGGTCGAGGCTTTCCTTCATCATGGAGATTTCCTTCAACGTCTGAAGGAACGGCTCCGAGGTGATCTGCCTGTTCTGGTTGTTGAACTGGATATAGGCTACGTCTCCGGGATTGCCCTCTTCCCGGACAACGTGAATCTCCACAATGGCCTGGGTCTGGTACCAGTCATCGTTCGACACCATCTCGAAGTCGTCTTCCACCGTGGTGATTAGGAATGTGGGAAACGAGTAGAGCATGGGCTCCCGAACGGAGTCCTGTACCAGCTGGGCGAGCAGGGCTTTGGTCAGTCTGGTCCTAGCTCCAGGATTGGCCCGGCCGTAGGTAGAGCGTTCCTGTGGGCTGGCAGTGAGCAGCGATTGGTATACCCTCTCCGCTTCTGCCGGCTTCATGCCTCGGTAGAAGTCGGAAACCTTAGCCAGTCCAGCCCTCTCGGGACCTGAGGGCTGGTTGGTGGTTGTCTGATATACCTGTGGGACAAGCTGATTCACCACACCATCATGATACCCGGCCTTGGCAAGTAGGCTATCAATCGCCTGGGCACCTTGCGATGCCATGGCCTCGAGTGTCCTGATCTGCTTCACCAGGTACTGGGACCGGAACTCCTGGTTGTTTATGTCCACTGTCCGGGGATCGGCGGAGTAGAAGAGCGTAGGATCAGGCCAGTCTCCGTTAGCCAGCTGTGGGAGAAAGATGTCTGGAGTCAGGCTGATCGAGACGATGTTGCCAGTCAGATCGACTACCTTGCCGATCTGTGGCTTCATCTTCCTGATGTTGTCGGCCTCTTCACTCCTATCCAGCAGGGAGTCCAGTTCAGGACTGTAAGCCAGCTGCCGGATCACATTGTCGACCCTAGCATTGCCTTCACCGTTCTCATAGGCGTTGAACAGCGCGATGGTCTGGAACAGGTTGACCGTGTGGGAAGCTAGATGTTTGGCCAACCGAAGGATGAGGGTGGAATCCTTGGATTGTATTGTGGCGATGTAGTAGGTGATGGCGACATCATAGAGCGAGTTTCCCCTCAACGCATCCTTGGAGTTGTCGGTTGGGGCACCTGTTCCATCAAGCATGAGGACAGTAGGTCCATTCTGTCCAAACAACGAACCGATGAACCTCCTGATCAGAGCACGATTGAAAGGACCAAGATCCTTGAGCTCCAAGGAAGTCCTAGTCAGCTCCTCGTATTCTGAGAGGGTAGTATCGGGCCCATCACTCAGACTACTCTGGACAAAAGCATCGGCCATCGAGGTGATGAGAGTCATCATGAACTCTACACCAGTTGGCTCGTAACCCTCAGGGTAGTTGGCACCACTGGTGGAAGGTGTGAGGTATCCCAGGAAGATGTCAGCTACATAGGCCGCACCATTCTTCGTGTTGGTCAGGTTCTCTTCGGCCTCCTGGAACCTGCGGAGGTAGATGTTCTGACGACGGAACACATCCCTCACTATGGAGGCTATGGGCTTCTTGTAAGTCGAGCTGATCCAGCTGAATGGGTCGTACCACGTCCCACGGATGTAGGTGCTGTTGGTGCAGGCAATCTCGTAGAACGCCTGCTCCAGCTTGAGGGCTTCCTGGACAAGGAGGTCACTCTTGTCTCGCTTTATCAGGTAAGCCAGCAGGGCCTTCTTGAAGCTGTAGTTCAGTACTCTCGTGCGACCGGAGTCCGGAACCTTTGGAGTGGCAGAGCAGAACTGAAGTTCGACGGACTTGTCGGCCGTGGTACCGAAGTTCGAGCTCTGGATCACTCCACGCTCGGCGATGAAGTAGATGCCAAAGGAGTTCACCAAGTCGTTGACCACAGTCAGGACATGGATGTTCTCCTCCTGCACTCTGTCCTTCTCGTCCTTCGAGACCGAGAACATGAAGTCGGCCATCTGCTGAAGGCTTCTCTTGTCCTTGCTGTTGACAGCTACCGATACCTCGGCATCGGCAAACCCAAGTATCTGGTACATCGGATAGCAGTTTCCGGATACTGGAACAGGACGGCAGATCGTGCTGATGCTGACAGACAGCCCCAGGACCAAGTCTCCCTGGACCCTGAAGTCTCCCTGGTCGGTAGGTGTACCGACTCTAAGACGACGCTCTGTCCTGAAGACCTTGGTGGGTGCAGTGCTCTGGTTGCCTGGAAGGACGTTGTGGTAGATGTCGAGGTACTCGGAGTTCCTGTCACCATTGAGTGGCTGAAGGAGATTCCCTCCTGTACGGGTGGACAGAAGAACAGCAGACCAGTCGAAGCCGCTCCCGTTCTTCGGTAGGCCATCACCGATCAGACGAGTCCAGCTGTACTCGAAGATGTTCGAGGTCTTCAGTTCCTCGTGCCTGAGGATCTTGTATGGCTCCTTGGCTACCAACCTCCACTTTGGAACCCGGACAACAGTTCCACTGGAATCCTTTGAGACCTCGAACTTCCCGCTCTGCTCTACATTCTCGTCCTGGAACTCGATGTGTTCAGAGAACCTGGAGTGGTCATAGTAGGCAAGGTTGACGGATACCTGAATGGCATCAGGGTATCCAGACATCGTACCAACAGTGATGCTTTCGACAACGAAGAGATATGTGTCGGTTCTCGGGTGGTACTGTGGCTTGCCCTCAGTGTAGCTGTGGAAGACCTTCAGGGCCTTCTGAAGAGTAGCCTCATGGATTACGATGGCCTCGAGCAGGTTCTTCTCGGCCACGGAGAGCTGAAGGTTCTTGGTCTTCTTGATCGATGGAAAACCGTTCTGGTCATAGATCACAGAGCTGCTGATGAAGTCCTGGAGATCCCGTTCCATCGTCTTGGACGACGGGGGAGTTCCACGGTAATGGGCTGTCCTGTAGACCTCCCATGCCTTCATCATGATTGCTTCTCTGGCTCTGAGCTCCTCGGCATACTCGGACAGATCCCTCAATCCATCCTGGCCAGCTACTTCTGACTGGTAGCTAAGCTCCTTCATGTAGCGGGGGATGACCCACTCAAGCTCCTTGTAGGAGACTGGAAGAATGGGACTTACCCTGGTCTGTGCGATCAACGGGACGACGATCCGGTTGTACTCTTCCCTCGTCGTACAGGTGTAGACCAGGCTCATGTGGATCGTGGTGAGTCCACGCTTCTTGCCACCGGAAGCAGCACGAAGGGCATCCACCTGAGATTGATGGACCCTGGTCTTGTAGGACACCTGTTCTGGGTCGTTGGGAAAGAAGACAGTGCCAATGCGCAGCGGTCCAGCGGGATAGAGGATATCCTTCACATGCTGAGGTATCAGCAGTTTTCCATCCGGTCCTCTATCACCTGCGACCAGCTGAGGAGCTCTAATAGGCATTGTCTAGGCCTTCGGCAAGTCTTCTCCGGCGGAAATAAGAACTTCCGGAGTCAGTGAACGATACGTTACCCTGTGGTCTAAATCCAGCAATCTCAATGGATGTGACTGCCGAAGTCATGGAACTTCTTTGATGTCTGATGTCACCCCTGGACCGAATGTGGTAAGCTCCACCTCCAGTATCGGGCCCACCCATAATGAGCTTGGCCGACATACCACCAGAAGGTGGAGGAGGCATTGGGTTCTGGAGAGCCATCTGTCCAAGTGTAGTCTGATCGATTCCACTGGAAGTGCGACCAGCACTGGACATCAGAGGATCAATGTGTCCCATTCCCCTAGTGACAAGGGAGATTGGATCTTCGACCATGGACATCGCTTGGCGAGCTACACTACTCTGGGCTATGGCGTCGGCTACTCCAGAAGAAGCCATCTTCGGAATGTTGGCATGGGCCGAGGACCCGAGCATGGAGGAAACAGCAACTACTCCTAGAGCCAAAAACCCAGCAACACCTGAACGTCCCTTAGACAGGAGTTGGCTAGCCAGGGAAGCACTACGTCCTTCAGCCCTTGTGGCGAGGGATTGGATGACATCACTTGATATCGATGCGGCCGTTCTGGCAGCCGATTCAATCTCTGCCCCCTGGTAGTTCTTTCTGAGGTACGATTCCAGTCCAGTTCCGGACAGCAGCTTTCCTAGACCAGTTTCAAGATCCGGAGACAGCCTGGGAACTTCACCGCCACTTACATCCAGCGGGGATACTGGAGAGACACGGTGAACCTTTCCAGAGTCATCATACTGGACCTGAAACATGTCATGTTTCATGATCTCGTCTGGAACCGAATCACCATACAGATTCCTAGCGTACTCTGCACGAGCCTGAGCCTCGGCATTGTGGCCAGGAACTAGAGCTTCTAGCTCAGCCCTGTCATACCCAGCCTCAGCAAGATGTTCCACATCGTCCGCCCCAAGAGACATCTGTCCCCTCTGAAGACGGGACAGAAGTTCTTCCCTGGACATGACACCTTTGAATCTCCTAGAGCTGGTGACTAGATCGTTCTCATGGGCCATAGTGTGTTCAGCAGCAGCCTGTGTCCATTCATGATTGATACCCTGATCGAAACCAGCACGGTAGGCATTGATCTTCTTTCCCAGGTCGTCATCAACATCATGGAATTCCCTGACAGCTCCAGAGAGGGAACCATCGTCCCAAGTGGCACGGGCACCCTTGTCCTTGGCACCCTCACCAAGGATCACGGAGAACAGGTATCCCGCTGCACGACTACGGGCGTCACCGTTGCCAGAGATGTTGTCGGCAAACTCGGCTATTGTAGCTCCAGATGCTCCAGATTCATTCTGGAGTGTACGGAACAACTTCTCGGCTAGACCGGTGTCTCCATTGGACACCTTGGCAACTATACTCTCCATGTTCTCCTTTGTGGTAAGGAGATCCATGAACTCGTTGCCCGATACTCCATACCTGATCTGGCCCACCATGTTCTTGTCATATCTTTCAGTGGTCACAAACTCCGAGCCGACCTTCTCCATCTTCATGGTGGAGATAGGCAGCATCTTCTTGATCAGCTGACCCATGACCCAAGACTTCCTGTTGTAGAACAGGTCAAGCCCGGACCCCCTCATGGAATCTGCAATTCCAGAACTATAGAAACCTCCACCACTCTTGAAGAAGTCCTGCTTGAAGTAACCTTCAAGAGCAGCTATCTGTTCGGAGAAACCTCCGTGAGTGGTCAATGGGCTGAAGCCGTGGGCACCTCCACCGGCCTTCATGACGGCCGCATCGAACTCACCAAGCCTGGATACTGTGCTGCCCACCTCCCTCTTCATGAGGTAAGTCTCACCCGTGCGTAGAACATCCATGAGCTTGTTAGTGCTCATCACAATGCGTTCACCAGACACTCTCAGACCATAACGATCCAAGTAGTATCCCACCTGCTCTAGTGTCTCCCTATCACCAATGCCAGGAGACCCAGAGGCGATCCCTTCCAACTGTCCATGAAATCTGGAGATGACTCCAGTGGCACGCTCTCTGGACATACCACCCAGTTCGAACGCACCACCAACCAGTCCAGCTAGCCTATTGAACTGAGACTGCTCTCCACCATCACCAAGGAACGCAAGTAGGTTCTTGGCATTGGTATCTGTACTAGACATCTCGGATAGACGTCTAGCTATACCCCTCATCATTCTCAGATCTTCTTCACCGGATTCCTGACCCAGGATCTTGACACCAGTGGTGGCAAACCTCATGAGAGAGGCCAGCTCGGCAATCACGGGAATAGTGCCATGCTTTGCACCAATCTTCGACTCGGATAGTGCCGATCCGAACTGTGACATCAGACCCTGTGTAGCCCGACTAAGCCTACCTAGGGCAGCCATGTGGGCAGAGTCACTGCCAGGAACCATGGAAAGGAAGCTAGCAATACCGTTGTTCAGGCGCTGGGAGAACTTCCGGACTGGTCCCACTGTGGCATTGGCGATACCCATGAGGAATGGAGTGGTGCCTTGCTCAGTGTAGGCCATGGCGTTGGATAGGCCAGCACTCGGAAAGAAGGACTCCAGCATCTCGCTCTGGCCAGCCATCACACCCCTGACACGCTCACGAGACATCCTGATCTTTGGCATTCCGGGGAACAGTTCTACATCCACCATAGGGCTGATTGCCTTGGTTTTTGGGTCGACTCTGCGGCCTAGAAGTGCAGTCAGTTGATCAGCAGCGGCCAGAGTTGCCTTGTCACTTCCGAAGGCCAGAGTTCCACCGGCTGTATCGAGAACCGACTTCATCGCCAGATGAATTGACAAGGCAACCTTGTTCTTGCTGTTTGCTCCACCCAGTTCCCTTATCCGATCTGAGATTGCAGAGACCAGTGTAGCCATGTCGCTGTCGAAGTCACCGAGGGCAAAGGTGCTCTGGTATACCGTGCTGACTTTGACGGTACCAGGAGCAATTCCTGGACGCAGCATAGTTTCCACACCAGTTGCCTGCGATCCGGCGAACACTGGATCCCTGAAAGAAAGCTGAGTGAAGGACAGGTTCTGTCCAACAGAAGAGTTCATCATCTCGATGATCTCTTGGGGATTCTTACCAGAGATCTCCAGAGACTTGCGAACACTAGAGCTGAGGAGAATCTTTGCATCCTGTCCAGTTACATGAACCTGGGCGAAGTGCTTCAATGGTTCCCCTGCTACCTCATCCAGGAAACCATATTTGATTCTTGAGACACCAGCTTCCTTGAACTGGGAAGCTAGGTTCTCCTCCGCGTGGGAAAAGATGTTGGATGTCAGGCCGGCGGCCGCCATGAGGTGCATAGATCCACCACCGGTGACACTGGCCTTCATGAATGCCTTCTCAGTTCCTTCGGTGATAGCAGCTCCGGCGAAACCAATCATCTCCCTGTGTGTATCCATCACAGAACCAACGATGCCACCGAAGTCATCGGGAGATGTGAACTGCATCAGCTTACTCATTTCCCTACCCTTGGACCCATAGCGACTCTTCTCGCTCAGATGCTTGATCTTTCTCTTGATCACTTCAGAAGCACCTGGGCTAGCGGTCTCCAGTTCCTGGAGTAGGGATTCCATTTCCTCTATGGCAGATGTTGGATCCGAGAACTGAATAGAGCGAGCAAGACTGAGCTTTAGCTTCCTTGCTATGTTGCCAAAGGCTCCGGCAGCACTGATCTCTTCTTTTGTAGTGGTTGGCATACCAATAGCACTGAACAACTTAGACTCAGAACCCTGAGTCATGACCGGACGGGCTTTCACAATGGGACCTGCCTGTGACAGGCTATAAATAGTAGATGTACCTGCCATTGACCCCTTGCTCATCAAGAAGGTGGACATTCCCTCAGTGTTGATGGAGTGGGTGGAGATTCCAGTGAGAGTATATGGAAGAAGATCAGATTCTGCAATTCCTTGAGTTCCACCAATAGCCATAGCAGCTGGGATATTGGGGATAGACCCAAGCCAGCGAGCTGCCTTGTCCAGTACACTGTCCTGCATTCCAGAGAACTGCTGAAGCAGATCAAGAGTCTTGGACACACCCTTCTTCATCCTGATACCTGTGGGAGTCTCCTCGAATCCGAAGTCCTCCACACGACGACCTATTCCAACCCTCGGAATGAAGATATCAAGAAGAGGTAGAGCATGTCCAGTAGAACCGGCTGAGAATCCAGACAGCCTCATACCACCTTCTGTTCTTACGGCTGTTGCGAGTTTTGCTCCCATTACCTCGAAGAACTTGTCGTCAAGGGATCTTTGAACTAGATCCACCGTAGCCTGGGTGTAATTCTTGACCAGTCCCTCCATGGCTTCTGGAGCCATGTTCTTCGGAACTAGTGCCGATCCTCTGGCCTGTGCAGAGAGGACCATGGCCCTCACTTTCTGCTCAGCGGACTTATAGAGGTTGGTTGGATCCGAGACCATGGCCTTCAACCCAGAAGAAACCTGATTCGGGTCGACACTGACCACCACACCAGTCATGGCCTTCACACCATCTGGAATAGCCTTTCCAGACAGCTTCAGGTGATCAATGAATCCAGACTTGGCTAGGACTTTCTGCTGACCGGCCCAGCCGAAGATGGATCTATCAATATCAGACTCGGTAATCAGATCTCCAATTCTCAAGAGTTCAGGATCATTGACCAGGTCCATGGCGTTCACCACGAAACGACCTTCCTGAGTCCCCTCAAGGTACATCCTGTCATAGGCCTTCATCACACCAAAGTCCTTCCGGTTGTAGTGGAAGTTCATGGCGCTGATGGTTGCTATGTCCTCCTTGTTCACATTGAGCTTACCACTTTCGAGCAGATCGCTGTAGAACTCCTTGAAGTCTCTGGTTGTGAGTTCTCCAGGACCACCTGGTAGGTTTGCCCCAAGATGTGCCATCTGCTTCACAGCGATGGAAGCCTGCATCATGGAGAATGTCCTCTCGTTCATGGACATCTTTCCGTAGAAAGGCTTGTCCACTGCGAGGGGCATGACTGTCATGGCAGTTCTCTCGGTGCCTTCTCCTATAGGTCCAAGGCCGGCCTGCATGTTCCTGGGACTCATGTAGAGATACCGAGCATCTCTTGTGGCAGGACTGCTTCCGGATCTAAGAGCACGGCGCCTGGAAGCAGAGTCAAGTCTGTTGGCGAAAGCATCGTAGTACTGTCCAGCAGACAGTGAGGATGACTTGTCTGACAGGGTGAAGGCTACAGGTAGGCTACCCTCCTTGTAAGGAGACAGACCTGCGGCCTGGAACTCATCCACCATGATGTTAGAGGCTGCCTTGATTGCCGCCCATGAAGTTGCCCTCTCCTGAGGGGTTCCAAAGTTCAGATGTGTCAGGCCGTGCATCGGCTCAGCCTTGAAGATGCCAGCCGAGGAGAAGCCCCTTGATCTGTCGAACTTGGTATGGGCCGACATCTGCCATCCCGACTGCCAAGCCGAGATAGCCATAGCCCTCATGCTTCTGGCCAGACCCATACGATCACCAGCCTCTGCGAAGGCCGAAGAAGTCATTCCAATGGAAGCAGCGACCCTACCTGCTGACTCGTTCAACACATTGGCAGCCGAGGCACTACTTCCCACACCCTCCACAATCATGCCCCAAGGAGTGGACTTGCCCATCATCTTGTGAGCCACCGTGGACATATTTCCACCGGCAACATGGAGGACCGATCCCTTGACTGAAGGAGTCATGTGTCCAGTGTTGATCGAGATCTTGTTGATGCCATAGGCCGTGGACTCCACGATAGGGCTATACTGTGACATACCAGCATATCTGCTGGCAGAGAAGCCCTTGAAGAATAGCTGTCCAGTTCTTGGGGCCTCCATCGAGATAGGCTTAGTGGAGAAGACTCCAGCTCCTCCGGAGATGTCCTTGCTAATGTATCCAAGGAGAATCTCATCACCCAGAGAAGCACCGGACAGCAGGATACCCTTGAATCCTGGGATGTTTGGATTCAGCTGGAACATCAGGTTGTTGATCGCCATGTTTCTGGCAGCAGAGTCCTGCATACCCCTAGCCACCATCAGCCCACTTCTGATGTGGGCTACTTCCTTGGCATCCAACTGCTTGATGACTTGATCTACCAACTCATCACGGAAGACTGTCGAGCTTTCCGTCAAGTTGTAGCCCAGTGTTCTCTGTCCATGGGAAGAGACGATTCCACTGGTATCACGAATACCTGCGCTTTCCTTGAGCACATTGTCTGGATCGAGGAATGCAAAGACTGGAAGACTCGACCGATGGATCGAACTATACTCTCTCGGATCAAGTGTGGCAGAATACGGAACGTAAATCGGCTGAGTCAGGTGAGTTGCACCAGGCAACCTTCCAGACACAAGATCGGCCATCGCCTCGTTCTTCGAGTGTGGGTTCTTCATCGGAGAGATGGCAAACCTGGTGTCTGCTGTCTCTGCACCCATGGCAAGTTGATAGGCAGCCTCTTCATCAGAACCAAGGGCCCCGGACTGCTTGGCTATTGCACCACTGCTCGCAATACCGATCCCTCCTATTGTGCCGGATCGAAGAGCAGCCCTAGATTCGTAGGCCGAGAATCCTTCCCTTGGCATCCCTCCCCTGATCAGAGACTGGTCAGCGAGATTTGCCACATCCCGGATGTTGCCTACCTTGCCACCAAAGGCAGCCATGTGCTCGTTGATTGCTGGGATGAAGGTTCCATAGTCACGGCCATAGTGCTTTGGCTTGAAACCAGTCATGGCATCGAGAAGCTGAAACCTACGCATCTTGTCGAAGACCAACTCGCTTCCCAGATACTTGTCCGCTCCAATATCGTGGCCCATTGCTTCATGGGTCCGTAGGCCAAGCTCGATCTCCCTGGCCACCTTTTCGGCCCAGTCAGCCTGACCAGTACGGCCAATGGCCTTCATCACACGACCAGTAGATTTGAAGAGGTTGATCGTTCCTGGGCCGGCGTCTGGCTCGACGAAGACTCCTGTTCGACCTATCCGAACGACATCGGAGATTTTGGCTGGCCTTACACTGGCAGGAGTATTTCCAATCGCCTCGGTGTAGACACCAGCTCCAAGCTGTGCCCCTCCTTCATCCATTGGACCATAGCCAAACTCTTCACGTCCCAAGGCCAGCAGAGACTTTCTGCCCTGGGTCATGAAGAGCAGGTTGAACGCACCTGTCTGCGATAGACTCTGCCTTGTCCAGATGCTACCGGTGTTCGATTGGATGGAGTGGGAGAACTTCCGGAGAGCAAAATCACCACCAACACCACGAATCCGGACATCGGGACGGACACCGGAAGCGTGCATCTGCCAGTTGCCAACCCTGGTCCCACGACCGGAGAAGGCCACACCTGGAGCTGCTTCCAGTGGAACCGTGATGCGTATGCTCTTGTTGTTGGTGACAAGGTCGATGTTTCCAAGAACCTCTCCATACTGACCGGAACCAGCTATCGACACAAACTGATCGGCCATGCGGAGACGCATCTGACCACCAGTCTGTGCAGACAAGGCGTCGGATGCTGTAGTGATTGCCCTTCTGTAGTCGGCTGTCTGAGCCTCTCGGCTGGCCTGCGCTATGATACGATTGCCCTCGAGAAAGTTCCCCTCTCTATAGGCTCTCTGGGCAGCGTCCATGGCGGCTCTCGATACGCCATGAAGCTCGTGCATTGCCGTGGGACCGCGACCGACTACATGCTCGACCAGAGCTCCCCTCTGTGAGGCCATCAGTCCAGAGATATCCCAGCCTACGGGATATCCACCAGACTGTAGTAGCCTGTGTGCTATTTGCTCGTCTATCCGAGGGTCGTCCATCTGGTCTCCAATCCGTGGCAATAATTACCTAGAGCTACCTATAGGATGGAGTGATCTCCCCATACCTCACGCCCTGAGACACCTCATCGTGAGGATCGTCTTCGACTGTAACGTCCACCCCCACTGATCCACGGGGGGCCAGAAGAGAGGGAGCAATGATGGTCCTGGCTCCAGACGTACTGCTGCCCGCGAAGGCGGAGAACATCCCATAGACCGGAGGAAGACCTCTGGACTCCGGAGCTTCTACCTGGAAGGGATCGAGCTTCAGCTCGTTGACCGAGGACTGCCAGAATCCAAACCGGTGGATGTTCTGGGCACGCTGCTCGATCACCTGGAGCTTCACGGCCTTCAGGTTGGACCTGGCATCCCAGCCAGACCAGCTTCTCTGTGGGAGCTTCATGTCTCCATCGAACACCGGATCGTGGTAGACAATCCAGGGAGCCTTGCGCTGGTGATCGAGCTTCGATTCGTATTCATCCTTCAGGTGCTCATACTTGCCCTTGGACATCCGGTCGTTTTCATAGTCCTGCCTATTCCACCAAGCCCTGACAAGATCCTTGGTGTAGCCAGGAACAATGTCGAGTATCTTTGACCTCTCGCTTTCCGATTCAACATCAAGGAAGTCGGAGAAGTACTCTCGCTCGTTCTTTCCAATGGCATTCAGGACGGTGGACTTGGCTGCATCGTAGGGATTCACTCCTGCAACGGTGGAGTTCATCATACGAGTGTCACCGTTCAACATACCCTTCAGCCACTGGAGCTTGTCGAAGTACTCGTTGAGATACTCTTCCTCACGACGGAACTCTGGCTTCCAGGCTTCTCCTGTGGCAATCTCGTAGCCCTGTGTGTAGGCTTCCCCTCCTGCGCCGGTGACCAGACCTGTGGCTCCAAGCACTGCGGCCGACAATGGATCCTTGCCCATCGAAAGTCCGAACAACGTGGACTTGAGGGTTGATCCGAGCATCCCATTCTCGGCGTAGGTATCATAGAACGTGGGAGCGATGAACTCTGAGAATGGACGTTCCCACGAAGGGATCTCATACCCATAGGCACGCTCACGGGTATACGCCTCGGAAGCTGTAGGATTTCCGAAGAGCTTCTGGACGGCAAACAACTTGGTACTGGTGAAGGCACTCCATATCCCAGTGTCCTCACTGCTCTTGAACTTCCGACCCTCAAGGATCTCAAGGTTCTGACGACTGGCCTGTTCAACGAGGAGAGAGTCCTCAGGAGCTAGAAGTCCAGCAGCCCGAAGCTCCATTGCTCCTTCAATCAGGTTCTTCGTCTTCCAGTCGTATGGAGCTACGTTGGCCAGGATTCTGGCCTGATGTCCAAGTGGATACTGATTGGGATCCAGTCCTTCGAGTTCCGGACTGGACAGGGCGTAGTTCTGGCCAGGTACAAGAGTCGGATGTGGGAACCTGGTGTACGGGTCACCATATTCGAGTTTGGCTAGGACCATTCCTCTAGCCCAACCCGGCATTGAGTTTTGGAGTGGATTCACTCCATGCTCTACCTTATAGTTGACAAATACGCGGCGTAGGAACTCTGTGAGTCCCAGACCACCACCAGCCTCCATCTCGTAGAAGTACCGCTCTGGTCCCAGCACTCCACGAGGTGTATCCCACTGTGAAGGTGTGGCCGAGGTGAAAGGACCACCAGCTGCTCCGGCTGCCGACTCTATGGCAAAGCCGTAGATGCCGATGAAGTCACCGGCGAACTTCTCGAATCTCTTGGTCCCTTCCCACATTGTACCACCAAGGCCGGGAGGGCCACCGGTGGGCATCATTCCCATACCAGCAGTTCCAGTGGAACTACTGTCCTGACCAAACACCCCAGGACCGAAACCTCCTGATCCTCCACCTCCCCCGAAGCCACCCCCACCCTGACTGAACTCCTCGGTGAACCGGTCGGTGAACTTACGTGGCTTGAGGATGTTTCCCAATCCGGACATTGTGACCATCGATCCGATGACTGGTACTTCCTCAAGAGCATGTGGACCGGTTACCGGATAGGGGCGCTCATAGGCATTGTCACGCTCGAAGGCATAGGGATCGAACAACCCTGGATAGCCAGCCAGGAGTCCACCCACAGTTGGGAACATCGAATACTTGTAGTAGTCTTCTCGTTCCTTGCGCTCTCCTCGTTGTGCAAGGATGTGTGGGCGGAAGTACATGGTCCGGCCGCCGGAGTACAGACCACTGGATGCTTCCCAGAACCGTCCCTTCTTGATCGGGACAAACTCTCTACCCTCGTAGATGTCTGTAGCCTGCTCCGGTGTCATGGTGGTATCACCAGACAAGATGAAGCCTGCTGCCAGACCTGCAATCTTGCCCTTCGTCCCGAACATCGATCCTATGGCCACGGGAATGCCGAACCTGGCAAGGTACGATCCGGGGGACTGGACAATACCAGGCATCTGCTCTTCAGCGTAGCTTGCAACAGGCTGGAAGGGAGATGTGATGGTCTTGCGAAGGACATCCATACTGGCAATGCCCTTCTTCATCATGGCCGAGATCGAATACTCGGCTGGCATCTGATCATCAACGTACATGCCGTAGAACGCAGCGGCGGCCAGGGGAAGTACACGCTTGAACAACAGGAACCCAGCTAGACTGGCCGAGCCTGCACCCTTCACAGCACTGGGAAAGAGCTGAGTCTTGGCCTGGTTGCCTACAGCACCAATACCCAGATCATCCATCAGGGATGTGGTTCGCCTGACGAAGTACCCTGGGATGGACTTGAAGATGTCGTCGGCATTGGCCATCAACCAGTCTGGAGTACGGGTGGGATCGTAAAACGCTCCGATCTTTCCCTTCTGGTTGATCGTGAAGCCTACATGGCCCCTCATACCTGCGTCGGCCAACGGATCGGCCACATCCTCAGTCAGGTGAAGGTAGGCCTGGGGATGAAGCTGGTAATCGTAGGATGAGGATATTCCCTTGGTCCAGTTCGCTCCAAACATTCCAGCGGATGACGTGGAGAAACTAGACTGTACATTGACAGTCTGGAGAGACCGGTACTTCCACTGCTCAACGGTGAGAGGACGCTGATGGGACTCCACATCCATCAGCCACCTGAAGCCCTTTGTCCAGATGGATGGGCCTTCTGCTGTCTCCGATCCCAGGCCCCACTTCCTAGCGAACTTGTGTATGCCATATTCCAGACCGGCGAGCTTGTCCCCACCCCACAACGAGACCATCTTGTTGGTCACATAGCTGTCGATCACAGACTCATTGGCCCCAGGCCTGAGCTTCAGGACCTGGTCCCTGAACACGTCTTCAAGGGGAGTGGCAAACTGACCATGCTGCTGCTTGAGAGATTCACCGAACCTCAGGTTGGCCGGAGCGACGACCATCTCATCCTTGAACGCATCGGCTATCTTGTTGAACCTCAGGTCCGTTAGGCTGAAGTTCAACCGCATGGTCTTGTCTTTGCCGTTCCAGGCTACATCGAACTTGTCGAGACTTCCACCAGCCATCTCCTTTCTCAGATAGGCATGGGCGTATACATCTCCGGAGACATTCTCGATCCCTGGTACATTCCCAAAGTGACTCATCCCGGATCTTAGAGAAGGAGCCATACCCCTGAGAGCATTGTACTTAGCTTTTAGGAGCTGTGGAAGTTCGGTGGTTGGATCGATATTCCATCTCTTCTGCCTGGCTCCAGTGGAACCGGCAGGAGTGACGAATCCCTCAACCGCAATGTCTCCTTCGAGCTCGAAGACATTGTACCGAGCCATGATCCTCTTTGAGCCGAAGCTCGGATCAAGACTGTCGATGAAGGACTTGGCCCCCACCGCGTTGGCAGTCTTCCTCAGGATTCTGGCGGCTGCCTGACCGATTCCAGTATCCAGGTTCTGGGCAGCGATCACCGAGACACGGGACTTGGAGTTTACCGTGACGGCAGCCGACAGTGGATCGGCCAGATGCTGGAAGTATTCAGGTAGGAGTAGACCACCAGGACGGATACCACCACCGAAGACCTGAGTGAAGGGAACTGTGATCTTTGACAGACCTGTCAGGGCACTGGCTAGCAACCTGGATGGCCTGAACAGATCTCGGTTTACTATGTCGCCCTTCTTCACTCCTAGGAGCTTGGCGGTGAAGTTGATGACCGCCCCACCATCACCACCATAAACCAGTACATCTCTTCCGAGATAGACGTCGGAAGCTCCGTGCTTCTTGGCTATGTTTTCGATCAGTGAGCGGGTGAAGGTGACTCTGTCTGCTGGGAATGCACGATCACCCTGAACTATGACAGAACCACTGACACCAGAGGACAAATAGTCCTTGAGGGTGGCGTGGCGGAAACCCTTAGGGGCTGAGGCTAGGTGACCAGGTGAGCTGAAGTACCCATCCTTCCCAACCAACTTGCTCACCAGTTCGGTGAACGCCTCATCGTTCTTGTGAGGTATATGCCTGTTGGGTATGCGGGCTACTTGCTCTCCAGAGACCTTTCCAGTAGTGGAATGGGCAGCATGGGCAGCGGAGGACAGAGCCTTGAAGAACTCGTAGCTTCCGGCCTGCCTCGCATACTTGGACCCCATCTGGGCCCTGGTGTCACTGGCCAGCAACCGGCGCTCTACACTCGCAGCATCCTTGATTGTCTCCCCATACTTGTTTGCTGTGAGCTTGGCCTGGGCAGTGAGCCGCTCGATACCAGAGGCTCCTGGCATGGCCTCTTCAACCAAAGCTCCAGCCTTGGCCCAGAGGCTCTTGAGACCTCCCACATTTGGGGATGTGAAGGAATACTTGCCGAGACTGGAGGCCTGTCTCGATACACCGATCTGACCCAGCTGTCCTGGCTGAGCAGCAGATAGGTTTGGGATACTGGTACCTGGTACGGCCTCAAACGTACCAAGAGTGGCTTCCTGGCCAAGACGCCTGAGTGTGCGGCTGGCCAATGCACCTTTGTACACTGCTGATTCGAGGAAGCTCTTGTCGAGTCCGGCCGAGGTCTTGGCAACAGACGAGGCTAGCAGTCCAGCCGACTTGCTACGCAGGGCTCCACTGATTGTGGCACCAAGTCCGGAGCGGAAGAACAGTCCCGTGGCGGCAGCAGCGCCAACAAATGCAGATACCTTGGCAGTGGTGCCGAGTACGGCATCACCACGCTCGTGAGATCTGCGTTCCTCCGGGCTCAGAAACTCCGCCACGGCTTACCCCCTATAGTCCTTTTCTTGCCATTCTGGCTTCAACGCCGGCCATCACACGTGCCTTGGCATCCTCGTCGAACGGCCCCTTCTTCTTGCCCTGAGGCTTGGTGGGGGCAGTGACGATCTTCTGTCCTGCACTCAACTTGTCCTTCAGATCGATGATCTCGTCGAGTGAGGAACTCATCTCGTATACCTCCCTGACTGACATGCTGTCAATGTCTATGGGGATGCCATACGTCTTGATGACCCGTTCCATGTGATTCAGGTAGTGTTGTGGGCGGGCACGCCCAGTAACCTTCCTGATCTCGTCAGGCCCCATGTTCGCATACTTGAGCAGATGCCTCAGCAGCTGTGGAACTACCCCTGGATTGAACGGGTACTGCTTTTCAGAGAAGTCGACGGGGTATACTACACAGGTCTCCAGAAGCCACTTCACAGCAGCCTGTCTGACCTGCCTGCTATGATCGATAGGGGGCTTTCCGTACAACGCTCCTGCTGGTTGCTTGAGCATGGAAGGATGCTCAGTCTTGTAGTTCATCATCCGTAAGTAGGTCTTGAGTTCCTTCCACGTTGGTTCTCTCAGCAGGTACCATTCCCATACATAGGAGACTATGACTGTCTGGATGCCTTTGGACGACAGCTCGACTGCTGCCTCAAAGTAATCGACCGGGGGCTCGGATTGAAACCCCCGGTCGACTGACTTTTCGATTCCTAGCTGGAAGTACGGTGGAAGCACACCACTCACCCCGTTAGAGTTCGATGATCTCGGAGGTTGGGGCGAACCCCAGAAGACCGTTGATCGCAGTGGTCAGTTCGGCGTAGTGGCCGGCGAGCAGAGATCCAGAGTCCAGAATTGGACCTGGGAACATCAGCTTCTTGGTCAGGATGTAGCTGATGAGCTTCTCGTTGTCGTCCATTGGAATCTGATCTTCCGACGTGACCGGAGCGAAGACCCAGAGACCATTCAGACCTTCGAATCTGGACATCGTTCCGAAGACCAGAGCCGCTCCATGCTGATTGATGGAGTTGGTGACGGCATTTCCTGCTTCGGGATTCCTTTTCTTGAGGTCGGCCAGGAACTCGCTTTCCAGGTCCTCCGGACCCACGACCAGGTTCATCTTGGACTCCGGAGCACCACTGGCCAACTCGATCAGTTCGAGAAGTCCAATCTTCTCACCTTCCGTCGCCGCTCCGATACCACCATCGATGTACAGGCAGCAGCGCGACATGACATCTTCCTTTGTCACGATGTTGCCCGAGACGATGTCCTTGCGAAGGTAGGGGCGGAAGATGGTCTTCTTGACGCCAAGGGTACCCATTCGAACTGTCAGCGGGTGGAATTCCGCTTTCCAGGCCGCGACCTGTTCCTCGGTCACATTCTTCGGATAGCGTGGCTTTCTGGTCTGCACAGGTGCAGGCATCGGTTCGAAAGCGGGTGTGTCCTTCTCGGTGATGGGACCAGCGGATACTTCACTCATTTCACTTCCTCTTTCCCGCCTGGGCGGAGTGTGATGTCTCAGAATAAGCCAAACTGACCGACTGCATCCTGGTAGGTTGGGGGCTCGAGAGCGGAGAGCGGATCATCCAGGTCGGGAATGAGATCCGTTGGAAGGCGCCTTACAGGCTCGACCATGAGATTCTGGAACGACCATGGTAGGGAATCTCCGATGTTCTGGAAGTTCTGATCACCAAAGTCTTCCAACGGTGGATGGGAGTTTATGCTCCGTGGAGTCAGCTTCCACTCACCATAGGGGGTTCCACCTGTGGTACGGGGATTACTGATGCCCCATCCGGTTTCTGTGTTCCTCTGACGTTCTCCGGTCTTAGTGATCTTCCAGCCATCCCAGTCTCCAGGGGTCTCGCTGCGCTTGATGAGCTTCCAGGCGGATTCCTGCTCCGGAGTAATGGTCGGGGAGTTCAGATCGGGATTGGTCAGCATGTTTGCCAGACCACTGAGACCATCACCATTGGCGAAGTCCCGGTCGAGCATATCACTGATGAAGTTGGAGATAGACTCCTCGGCCCCACTGTCCCTCACGGCATCGGCCAACCCTTCGAGGAATGTGGAGTTGCCAACATCCCTCATCAAGTCGAACGCCGTGGTACCTCTATACCTCTCAAGAAAGTTCTCGAGGTAATCCTTCAGGCGCTTTCTTGCCCGGACCAACGGAGACTCTGGAACTTCTGCGTTGGTTGCACCCTTCAGATCAATTGTGGTTGTGTAGACCTTGGCAGCTTCAAGCAACTGGGCTCTCAGGCGGTCGATACGTTCCTTGCTACCATTCGACAGCTTGAGCTGGGCCTTGATTGGACCCTGGTTGTAGTCGAGCGAACGGGCGACGAACGGGAATGCCTGGAGCAGTACATTGTCGTTGGACATGACTTCGGTTGCTTCTCCGACGATGTGAAGCTGGACGATTCGACGCATGGTGACATTCTGACGGTCGTACCACTCCCGCTCCACATCATTGGGGCTTCCGAGAATCATCACCAGGTCGAATGGCTTGGTATGAAGGCAGGCCATGCTCATGCCGGCGGCATTGAGCCTCTCTCCCAAAGGATCGATCAGTCCTTCCTCGGTTTCACGGAGCATCATGTCTATGTTGAAGCTGGCAGCCGGATCGAGAGTGGCTGGTGCCAGACCACCAAGGGCTTGCTGGTAGACCCACTCTACTTCACGCTGGCTAAGTCCTCTGAGATCAGGCATCCGGTGAAGAGTGAACTGCTGCTCCGAGAGTGCTGGTATGTCAGCACCCTTGGCAAGATCACCGGTGGCAAAACCCACAGCGGCATTCATGTACCTGAAGTCTGTCAGGTTGACCAGGATGTTGCCCTGCACGATGATCTGGCCTTCGGCCATACGGTCGAAGTACCGGGACCTGTGACCATAGATCGGAGTCTTGACCATCGACTGGCTGTAGGAGATACCCACCGCCTCACCGAAGTATTGGGTACCGTTGAGGAAGAGGTGGCCCTGGCAACCAGTATGATACCCACCGACGTAGGACTCGGTCGGGAGCTCTAGTTCCAGTGGATTGGTTAGGTTGGCTGGGGTTGCCATGGTAGTCCTCTGGGTCAGTTGAAGATCTGCGGACTGTGATACGACCTGTTTCCATCATCTCCGCTGCCAAGGTTTGGGAACCAGGTTGCTGGATCTGAGTCCAGTTCCTCTCCTTCTCCTCCGGTGACCGGGATGTCTCCTACCCCTTCCGTTGGTAGTTCCTGTGGAAGTGGTTCGGACATTCCTTCGACCGGGAACCTGTTGGCCAGTCGCTTCTGCCGTTCCTTCTCTGCCTCTTGAAGGAGGTAGAGCTGTGGGACTGTATCGTCCTTGAACTCCAGAAGAGTGGGGAGATTGTATCCAACCTGCCTGGATCGTAGTGGGGTATAGGCCGCAGCAACGAAGTTCATTACGACTTCGGTCAACATGTCGTCGCAGCTGACGACTGTGCTATCGGACAGCAGCTCGACACCCAGGATCTCCATGACCGACCCACCGATATAGTAGTCGGAAGGAGACACCAGACCAGACTTGTCGTTCTCCCTGCCGGACCATAGCTCGGAGTCAAAGTGTAGAGCCATGCTGAAGGGAGGAATCATGTCTGGCAGTACAAAGGTCTGGGCGATGGTCGAGATGTCCCAGCTCTCCCCAATCATCATACCTAGCAGAGGATGATTGACCCCACAGGTCATCACCATGCTTCCAGCTATCGTACGGGTTCCCTTGGCATAGCCAGCGGCTGTGGAGAGACCGAGCTTACGAGCAGGTGTCTTCTGTCTGAAGACCGAGCAGCTGATGGAGATGGGAGTGGAGAGATTGAACGTCCGACCACCCATCTTGATCTCAAGCTGGCAGTCTGTACCGTTGTAGTTGATGGGTATCCTCTCAAGACCGAGCCTGGAGAGGTTGTTGAGGTATTCGATACTCTCGTTGAGCCAACGCTCATGCTTGGTACCACTGGGTCTATCAGCCCTTGTGGTGTTGGTTGAATCGTCGAAGTCACGGAAGCTCGAGAGTAGAGCTCCTGGGTTGGAGTTCTGGGCGGCGATGTTGGAGTTGATCAGTTCAGAAGAAGGAATCATCGCTCAGACCTTTCCGGGCAAAAGAAGCGTGGCAGTGAGCCTTTCGACCCACTGCCACGGGAGTAACAGGAGACACCTGGTTGGTTACAGCGGGAGACGGTCCAGGATGTCTTCGACGTCGTTGATGATGGCCGCGATGTCTTCGATCTTGCCGTAGTTGGCCGAGTCGTAGGCACCGAGACCCTGCTCTGCGATCTTCTCGGGATTGCTGAAGATCGGGTTTCCGTGTGGGCCGAGAGCAACCGGCTGCCACGGAGCGTAGTGGCGGGCGACATACGTGTTCTGCTGGGAGTTCAGAACGTCGTCCACCGACAGACCAATGGCCTCGTTCATCACTTCGACTCCACGGACAGCCAGGTAGGCCATCCGTCCATACTCGTTCGTCGCCACAATCGTGATGTTGAACGGGAGGAGCTGGTCGCTGTAGTTGACTGCCGACCAGATCTTCTGGACAAAGGAGTTGAAGTTCGAGATCTGGCGGCTCGTGCGTTCCGAGCGATAGGCGATTGATTCCTCGTTCGCCCATCCCCAGTACCCACCGCAGCCACCATTCGTGGACAGGAAACCACCTTCCTCCATCGGCTTGAAACCGTTCAACATGCCGAAGAGGAGGGCGTTCCGATCATAATTCCCGAAGACCAGGGAGCCAGCGATTCCTCGCTTGCCTCTGGAGAAGTTCCTCGGGTCTGCCGATCCGAACGTGTAGGAGCCAGCCTTCTCGCGACTGACGACGATGGAGATACCCTGCATCTGGCCGATCTTGTTGCCAGAGAAGGATGCTTCCATGTCGCAGCCAGCGAAGGAGGTATACGACCCCAGATACTCGGAGGCAGTGTCCACTGCGCCACTGGCAGTCTTGCCCAGGATGTTGTCTAGCACACCAGACATTGGTTGCTATGCCCTTTCTCAGACTGCCGTGTCTGGAACGAGAGTCGTGTTGACCAAGAGGGTCTTCAGCTCTCCAGGTACGGTGAGAGTGAGGGACAGTCTGGCCTGAGACAGGATACGATCCTCGGGACTGACCCGGAGATCGGCCTGCTGCTTGCCTTCGAGAAGGCCCATCGAAACGTACTCGACCAGCTTGTTGTCGATGGCTGTCTTGAGGTCCTGGATCATGAGCGACCCCATCGCCCTACCGATGAACGGCTCGGCAACCTTGCGGATGCCGCTGTGGACACGATTCACGATGTCCACCGTCATCTGACGGACGTAGTCGCTCCGGTTGAACATGTCGATGTTGTATGCCATGGTGGGACCATCTTCCACCTTGGTAATTCCACCGACCGTGTGGAACGTCACGAAACGAAGACCGGACAGGGTGTTGCGCATCCCGGCCGTCTTGTCCCGGATTGTGGCGAACTTCGGCATGACGAGGTTGATCGGACTGATCAGCTCGGACTTGTTGGCTATTGCGCCAACGTAGACACCGGCACCCGTGGTCAGGTAGGCACCACGATTGGAGTCGAAGTTCTTGGCAGATCCACCGCTGTAGAGACCGTCTTCAGCAATGATGCTGATGTAGGCCCCGAGGTCGGCGTATTCACCCTTCGAATCCTGCACCGGCAGGTCGGAGTAGTTGAGGCTGGAGGCAAGAAGGTGGACGTCTGCCCAGCTTGTGGTTGTGGTGATTCGCTTTCCTGCCCACATGCGGTAGAGCGTCGGGTACTTCGCACTGGCGCGGGTGCGCTTCGTGCCGTCAAGCACCTTCATGTTGGTGAAGCCAGCGATGCCGGTTCCATCGTCCGTAAGACCATCGACATACTGGCCGTCGAGGTGCTTGCGTTCGATACCGACATAGTTCTGGAGTTCGGTCAGAGACATCGTTCCGTCGAGGTCCGTGTCCGCCGGTTCAAGAGCCAAGACCGCCTTGCAGCTCATGAAGTCGATGGACGTGTTGTAACTGAACGCCGCAGCCAGATGGGCGAACGACCTGTTCACCGAATCTGTATGCTGTCCAGCATACGTACTGGCCGACGCTCCCGTGACCGAGAGGACGAGGGACGAGGTCTTTGCCGTTCCAGCATCCCCGCCACCGGTGACAGTCAGTGTCACAGCATGTGCGGTACCGGGAGTCTGAGCCTTGACCAGAATGGTCATGTCATCGAGCTCGATGGCCTTCCAGTCCTCGGCGTTCTGCCGATTCAGGGCGGCCACGATGTTCGTGGTTCCGGTAGCCGTGTCACCACTGTCGAATCGATACTCCGTACCACTGTTGAGACCAGTGGAACCAGAGCACGTAACCGAGAGTGTAGCACCATCCTGGGCGATGGAGAGAGCATCCCCATCACCATTGGTGCTGGCGATCTTGACACCAGTCTGGCTGACCATGTGGTTGGCCGTGAAGAACTGGCCGAGGAGACCACTGGTACCCAGTGCAACGTACTCGGCAGTCCGAACGCAGACCTTGAATGCGTCTGTGCCCAGCATGTCCGTTGCGATTGAGAGCGTCTGTCCGGCTGTACCAGTCACGGCGATTGTGGAGATTCCGGTACGCTCGAAGAGGTAAACTACTGCACCTTCGGAAGCGGCCCAGACTGCATTCTCGTCGTAGTTGGCGTTGATCGCTGCCACAAGGGCAGCGGCCGCAGCCGTGGCGGAACCCGTGCCGTCGAATTCCAACGCAGTGTCCGGGGTGGCATCACATACGAAGGTCTTCGTCGGAAGGAATCCGGACGCATCCGTGAGGATGACCGTTTCATCAGCATCCACTGTGACCATGGTGAACCTGGTGAGACGGGTTGCCAGGATCTTGACGGCACCGTTACGACCTGGCTTCTTGGAACGGATTGTCACGACACCAGCGGAGGCTGTCGCGGCAACGTAGTCCGTCATGAAGCTGTCGTTGTTGATGGTCGAAGCCACAGCCCTTGCGAGCTGAGCCCTGCCACCAGAGGTTTCCGGCGCACCTGTGGAGTCGATCTCATACTCCGCAGTTGGTGTGCTGGTGTAGTAGTACGTCCGGAGACGACCACTTGCCTCGATTGTGAATCCGGCACCTGCCAGAACCGAACCAGTGGCTTCGATGGCTTCGGCCGTAATGGTCAGTGTTGCCACCGATCCATAACCGAGAACATCGAGGGACTTGAACGGGTAGGGCTCTACTTCCGTGGTGTCGTAGATCGCACCATGGAGTAGTGGATTGTCAGCCGTCGGAAGGTCTCGGGACTTGATGTCCGAGATGACCGAGGCGGAGAGGGTGGTGAGGATGTCGAACGGAACGGGGTAGAGACCGACGCTTGCGTTGTCCACAGCCTTGGCAGCGTTGATGTAGCCTGGTGCCGAAGCCATGTAGACGATCTCTGGCTTTCCGTCCTGCATCACGTCCATCGCCTTGCCGATTGCCCAGTACCGAAGATCGGCACCGCTCGGATCGACGTGGACTTGGGGGGTGGTTGTGTCACCAGACGCCACCCACGGCAGGGCACGGAGTGCCTTGCTGGGGATGTAGTTGGTCTCGATGTCGAGCGAGGTGTCCGCTGCATCGACTCCCAGAGGATCGACTCCAATGGCAGTCAGCCATTCCGCCGGAATGGTTCCAGTGGAAGCACAGATCGGATACCAGTTACCGTCCTCGTCCTCTCTCCAAGAGTAGTCGAGACGGCTGACGACGATGTTGTTGCCACCGCCGACACTTGTCTCGGAATACGCCGGGAAGAGTTCGTTCGTCCGTCCGACTTCCGGATGAGAACGAAGGATCAGGGCAGCCCTGTTTGGGCTGTCGACCAGAACAGGCTCGTTGAATCCGAGAAGAGACCCACCGACCAGTGGGTCGGTCGATCCCGTTTGGATGGTCAGGGCCGTTTTGCTGATCTTCGCAGCCGTACCATCAGTGCTGGAACGACGCACAACGATACGCTTCACACCACTGCCGGTCTGCTGACGAATCCAGCAAACCGAAGTGCTGTCCTCGTCAACCTCGGCAGTGAGACCCGTCTCGCCATAGGCGGAAACGATGTCGACAATACCCTGGATGAAGAGAGCAGCTGTGGAGTTGGAGATGGTTAGTCCACTGACGCTTGTGGAGCTGGCCACGGTAAGCACGAGGATTGAGTCCCCATGTTCGATCTGGATTTCCTGTCCGACTTCCAGATCCGCCGTGGCTACGGAGTTGGCAGTCAGCTTTGCATAGCTGCTGTCTGCCGTCTTCGGTGGTGGGGTGATGTCAGTTGGCAGCGACTTCGGACCAAACCCATCGATGTCGATACAGCCGAGGATGACAACCCTCTTGCCGTTCACCGTTGGGCTCAGCCTGAGGCCACCGTCGTTACGGGTCGTCTTGGTCCCAGAGAGATGCTGGAACCGACCCGACACATCGCCTTGAATGGCCATGATGGTGGTTTCCTTTGTTAATCAGGTGGTCAGGCTTCTGTCGTGTCCGTAGGACGAGACACAGAGAGAGCCAGAAGAATCTTGTCGAGAACGCCAACGAAACGACGCTCGAATTCCTGCGTTTGCACGCAGTACTTGAGAGGCCGGAAGAGAAGTCTGATTGCCTGGCCTTCCATGTCACCACTGCGTCTTACCGTCTGCTGTGGTCCCATGTAGTCGAAGTAGAACCTCTCAACTCCGCTTGCCACAATCAGTGGGGTGCAAACTCGTCCGAACTCTCTGAAGTAGCGGCTCAGTCCGTTGAGCTGGGTATTGGACCAGGCGTACACGAAGAAGGACATGTGTCCCTTCATCTTATGTATCGTCTCGTCCACCTGGATCTCGTCGGATACAGCCACCGGCTCGCTGATTTTCATGCCTCTCGGGCCGCCAGTCCCTGCCATGGGTTCGGTGGAATCAATCAGATACGCGATTGAGCACCTGGAGGGCTTGGTTTCCTGATGAGGGGCACGTTGTTCGGCATCCTCGACGGGCTCTAGCTGGGAGAACTTCAGGATGGCCTCCTCTGGAAGGAGAAATCCATCCCTGGGAAGCAGCTCCTCGCTAACCCGGAACACTTGGCCGCATTGATACTGGAACATGCCGTTGTGGTAAGAGTTTCCACTACGGTCGTTCCTCAGCGCACTAATAAGAGTGATCTCCTTCCCTCCAATTGTTGTAAGAGTCTGTCCCTCCTGGAGATACCATGAGTAGGGGAACACAAGAGTCTTTGAGTCTTCTGGTTGTGGCAGTGCAATGCTCTGGTAGATCCTGAGGCAACCACCTACAAGGTCGCCTACATCTTCAATCGATGGATAGAACCCGGAGTTTCTCTGTGGATGCCTTGTGACAATCGAT
>JACCDG010323037.1_pt1 | contig 40845 bp, 41 predicted proteins | sample 7442471 | NCBI WGS metagenome assembly JACCDG01 (sample SAMN15323444, study PRJNA562643) | freshwater metagenome | isolation source: river surface water | place: USA:Blue River Watershed | collected 2017-08-17 | reverse complement strand
TGACTGTGACGGAGTTTGGCCGCACCGTGGCTGAAAACGGCACCACCGGCACTGACCACGGCGTGGGCTCTTGTTGCTTCCTGGCAGGAGGCTTGCTCACCGAGTCCAAGGTTTATGCCGACTGGCGAGGCCTGAAAGAAAAAGACCTGTTCGAAGCGCGAGACCTGCCCATCACCATCGATGTGGCCGCCGTTTATGCCCTGGCCCTGGAGCGCGTGTTTGGCTTGAGCGCAAAACACATCCAGAGCAAAGTGCTGGAGCACGAGCCCAGTGTGCATTTGAAGGGCTTGTTGGGGGTTTAACAGTCAATAAAAAACCCACCGTGTTTCCACGATGGGTTAATCCATTCAACCAATCTAGAGCAGGCTTACGCCTGCGTCAAGATTAGAAGGTGTGGCGAACGCCAACGGCGAAGGAGTCTTGCTTGCCAGCGTTGGAAGCAGTCTTGTCTTTGCCTTGACCAGCGAAGGTGTACAGGGTCGTACGCTTGCTCATAGCGTAAGTAGCGCCCAGCTGGTAGCCAGACACGTCCACTTTAGCAGCGCCGCTGTCTTTGTACTCGCCATTGCTGACGGTAGCGTTCAGGGTCAGAGCGCCCATGGGCACGGACACGCCGAAGTTGTTGGTGTTGAACTCACCAGCGTCAGCAGCAGAACCAGCCTTGGCAGTGGTGCGAACAGCGGTCAACTTGGCAACGCCCATGTCATAGGAGCCACCAAAGCTGTTGGCTTTGCGGTCACCCAGAGCATCGCTCAGGTCAGTAGAGCCAGAAGCAGCAGCACCAGCGGCACCAGGCAGAGTCACATTCAGCTTAGCCAGCTTGACGGTTTCAGTTGCAGCTTGCAGGGTCAGAGGACCGTTAGCGTAGCTGACAGCCAAGGTGGTCACGTTGCCAGACTTGTTGGTAGAAGAGGTGGTCTGCTCAGCCTCGCCAAAGCCCACGCCAGCGGAAGCGGTGAAACCGTTGAAAGAGGGAGTGGTGTAAGCAACCAGGTTGGAAGCGCGAACCAAGCTGGTAGAGCTGCCCAGCCAGCCAGCGGCGGTAGCGTTGCCGTTGGTGTCATAAGCGCCTTGCACGCCGTGCACCAAGGTGTACATACGACCGAGGTTCACAGTACCGAACGCGCCAGACACACCAGCGAAAGACTGGCGGTTAGACATTGCATGAGTTGCTTCGTCAGGAGTGGTACCCATTTCAACCAAGAAGTTAGCAGCCAAACCGCCGCCCAGATCTTCAGTGCCTTTCACGCCCAGACGGCTGCCAGAAGCGATGCTGTTCAAACCAGCTTTTTTGCTTGTGACGGTAGCGCCATCAGTCAGTTTGTTAGTGTTGTAGCCCATGTCAACAACGCCGTACAGGGTCACAGCGGATTGAGCGAAAGCGCTAACGGATGCCAGGGCAGCCAGAGCAACAATAATAATACTTTTATATCAATTTACCTAGAGTATCTTGAGGGTACTCCAGCGTTCTTCCACCTTGTAAATGATCAATGTTGTAGACCGTTTGGAACACTACTGATCAGCACGTTTTAGGGTGTGTTTGCATCAATTTTCTTGATGGAAATTCATGACATGAACACGGCAGCCAAACGGCAGCGAGCGAGCCAGCAGCATGCACAAATGCGGTTGTCCGTTTTGGTGTGCAACTCTACGCTGTGGGCATGCTCACCCAAATTGTCAGCCACCAAATTACAGCAGCCAATGATGCTGTGCGAACACGCACACGAACCGTGCCTCAACCGCAAACCATCACGCCTGTGCCAGGCTACCCCAGCAAGTTGGTCGTGTTCAAAATGGCTGCTAGCAAGTACTGGCAAACACGCTGCTGGATTGCAGGAACAACTTACAAGAAAAGCACCAAAACCCAGTCGCTGCGTGTGGCTCAATCCTTTGCACGTAGGTTCTACGAGCAACTGCTGGCGCAGTCCCACGGATTGGCTGGTTCAAGTGTCGTTTTAAATGACAGTTCATGCATCGTCCAGCAACGAGACGATCGAGACAAACCCAAGTCACAGCACACCTTCGCCGCACTGGCTGCACAGATGTTTGCCGCTGAAGAGGCTCGTGTTGAGCGGGGTGAATTTACACGTGGCAGTCTCATGGTGCTACGTAACAGACTGGACAGCCACCTTATTCCTCGCTGGGGCAACTTGCCCATCACAGAAATTGGCTACAAACATATGATCGACTTTGTGGACTTTATGAGCTCCAGCAAGGGCACAACCACTATCAGCCAGTACATAGTTGCCATGCGAAAGGTTTTTCATTACGCCGTACGCTCTGGCGTACTGGAAAAACTGCCAGAGTTTCCCAAGGTCAAGATTAAAACTTCATCGCGTGGTGCATTCACGCCCACAGAGTATTGGCGCATCCTTCGCACTGCTCGTAGCCTTCGTGGCAAGCCACACCCAGACAGCAAACGTGCCTTGCGTAAAAGCTACAAGCTGGTCTACAGCGATTACTGCATGCCCCCAGACTTGGCTTGGGCTGTGGGTTTCATGGTCAACAGTTTCATTCGTCCCAGCGACCTCAAAACCCTCAAGCACAAACACGTGGAAATCGTGCGAGGCAAGAACACCTATCTGCGGCTGACGCTGCCAGAGACAAAAAAGCATGACGCTCCCATCGTGACGCTTTTCCCAGCCGTTCGCATTTACAGAGAGATCGTCAAGTATCAGCAGCCACGTGGCAAAGCCAATCCCAATGACTATCTCTTTCTGCCAGAGCTACGCGACAGGAACTATGCACTGGTGGTCTTGAGTTTGATGTTCAACTGGGTGTTGTCAGTGACAGGCTACAAGCAAAACGCTCATGGACAGCCTCGCAGCTTGTACAGCCTGCGCCATTCAGCCATCACTTTCCGTTTGCTCTATGGGCAAGGCATTGATCTACTAACGCTGGCACGCAATGCTCGCACCAGCGTCGAGGTCATTAACAACCACTACGCCAGTACCGTGAGTGGGGAACAAAACATTGCCCTACTGCAAAGCCGTCGCAGCAGGGCTGGCTTCACTTCTTAAAGCCTTCGCGAAGCTTGCTGCTGGTCGCTTCGATTTGCACATCCAACTCGCCATTCTTGACGGCGTTGATAACGGTCTCTAGCACCGTGACCAAGTTGGTGGTATCGCCCACATCAATGGCAGTTTTGCCTTTTTGCAGTTCGATTTGCTTGCTGCCGTAGTTGATTGCCAGCAGGCACTCGCCCTTTTCTCCAGTCCAAAACCATGGCTTGATGCGAACAGATACTTCTTTGACCACACGTGCGCCTGTGTCTGCATCACGCAGGCTACGCAAACGCTTGGGAGCATAGTGCTGCCCTTGTTGCAGGGCTTCAGCCAAGTCACGCTGCTCCGTGAGTTTTTGCAGCAGCTTGTTGCGACGCTTGACCACATCTGGCAAGGCGCGAGTTTTACGTGCTGCAGTCAGTTTGAGGGAGTTGAGAATGCTTGTGCTCATTGCAGTTTCCTTTCATGTTTTGGAATGGGCACAGGTAAGTGTGTGATCGCTCCATGTAGTTGGACAACCTGAGTCCGTTCAGTTTGGCGGGTTATCGATCAACACTTGAAAACTAATAGTTTGAGGAAAATTGAAGACACATTAAACTGAGATTAGTGCGTAACTTACTCCTGAGTTGAAAGCCCGCCATGTTTTTCATCGCCCGCCTGGCCTCACTTGCTTTTGCGTTACTTTTCGCTGGTCCTGCTTTTTCGATTGAGAAAAAATGTGATCCAGCCCCCCCTGACGTAGCGACTCTCAAAGAGTTACGTCCTGGCTTCCACAAGGTGGATGGCGAGCTAGCTAGATTCGACCCCTGCCATTCTTCAGTTAATCTCTCCACCCCCTCATTTTTTTCGCCCAAATTAGCCGAAAAACCCCCGCTAATGATCATTGCTCACGGAGGCGGAGGATTAGGGTTAGCTGAAAAAGAGATGGCAAGCCGCATGAATGCAAACGGCGTTGCAGCCCTGGTTTTCGATGCTTACGAGTTGAATGGCTTCAACTACAAAGGAACCCCCTTGTTTGTAAGTGGTGTGAGCAACGAATCGCGTCAGCGCATGATTTACAAATCAACTTTCTTTGCCTACAAGTGGGCTCTTGAGCAAGGCGAAACCATCGACACCACAAGAATTTTTATCAATGGTCTGTCAAACGGCGGGGCAGTTGCTGTAAACATGGCAGGAAGAGTCGATCCAAAGCATGTACGCATGGTGTTCGCTGAAGGTGCTCCACCCACAGGTCTTGGGTTTCCTGATCAATTGACCGTACCTTTGTGGTTGATATTTGGAAAGCTAGACAACTACGGCGGGAAAACTGAAGACGATTGGATGTTGACACGCACAGACCCCTGTCACCTGAATGTGGACTACAACCGATTTGCGCCGAAGTTAGCACCAGCTGGTGTGTCCAAGCGATGCAATCCCTTCAGTAACCCCCACGATATGGTGATCAGCCCAAAAGATTGGTACGAGCAAATCCGCGCGCAAGGTCAGCCCGTAGAACTCCACCTGTACGATGACGCTGCACATGGAATTTTGCTAGGACGTATTAGCAAAAAGAAAGTGGTTTATGGCAAGGGACCAACTGCGCTTCATAGATTTTCGTGGACAGGCTCTGAACCTCACGTGCCTGACCGCTTCATCGAAGACTTAGTAAAAGCTATAAAGTCGACGTATTGAATTTGAGGAATGGTCTTGAATTTTGGCTAAATAAGATGGTTCGCACAGACAACTGCGCTAGCTAGCGCAGTGTTCACATCTTTTCCTCAAGTCAATTTCACCAAAATCCGCCATAAATCGCAGCACATGCGGCTTGTTCGTATAAATAACTTATACAAACAAGATGAAGGTTGCTCGCCGATTGAATTGAGCTGCTAATCCCGTTCTGATGTGTGACGGCAAAGAAGGCGTAGCTTGTTGCGCTGATTCATTGCACTAACCCGCAAGGGCTGCTTTAAACGACCTGCGTTCCAGCGGGTAGCGTTTGCAATGTCTTAATAGTTGCTATCAAGCTAAACATGCTTGAGAAAAAGTGAGTGGGAGGCCACGCTCGAAAGAGTACCCCACATGGCACGAACAATGGCTGCTGCATAAGCCGTTCGTTGCTAGCGTAAGGACACGCACATAAAAGGATGATCGCAAAACCCGCCTTTCCAGTTCAGTCTGGTTGTGCATATGCAGTATGAATCACCTCAGTGAATGTCGTCGCGCCGCAAGGCGTGGCATATGGATTCCTAGTGAATATCACATCACTATTTGCTCATCTTAAGTCTAGCTATGAGCAAGAAATACATGCAGTTGAAATGCAGCGAAGGCTATGCCTGAAGCGCAATGAGAACTGCGGTTCGCAGAGCGAACCATACACATGAAGGACTATCAAATGAATTTCACAAATCAAATATATGCACATCTGAGTGCATCAATGCCATACATGACTGCAAGAAAATTTAGTGGCTATTGCGGTATGAGTGAAGGCTACTTTGGGAGCATTACGGCGCAAGGACTAGAGATGTCAACAAACGCATTGTTTCATCTGGCTGAAGTTGTCAACCATCACAATCGATTGAACCCATCTGCTGAGCTTCACAGGTCTATCGACATCATCGCAGCTGAAATTGCACGAAGAATGCAAGACATGCCATCCGCCAGCTATGTCATCAGAAAGCAAGTCATTGGCGCACTTGGCAAGGCGTATGCAAAGCGGGAACTAGAGTTTTCCGCCCCAGCCGTGCTCATTGGATAAGGGGCAGCCATGACCATAGATGAAATTGTGGGAATTAAGCCACTCAAGCCACTAAAACCACTGACCCCAGGGGAAGCCCAAGTGGATGCGCTCAAAAGGCAAGAAAAACAACTGGCCACGACGGTCAAGCTGACACGGGTCAGAAACGCTATCGCAAAGAAGCGTCAGCAGCTGTCCAAACTGCTCAGCCCCAGATAGCGGGGGTCAAAATAGCCCTACAAGCAATTTTTTCACCGCCTCGCTGGCTTGGGTAGCGAGACAGGGTGTTTTTGCGCTGTAGGGCTTTTTACGTTTTTTGAATTGCAGCTGCAGCGAAATTCACCAAAGAAAACAGCGCTTTTATTAACCGTGTTGATTTCATTGAAGATTTTTGCACCGCCAAATTGACGGGGCTTTGGTCGCCCAAAAACGTCAAAGAAAACACACTTACAGGAACGAAATCATTTAACGCAAACAGCACAAAACATGAGCCAGGCCAAAACACTCACCCCAGCAGAAGTTGAGTACATGCTGCAGTACGTCGCCCAACACAGCTACGCCTTGCGAAATCGCGTGATGTTCTTAACAGGCTTGTGGTCTGGCATGAGGGTAGGAGAAATTGCTAGCCTAACCGTTGGCGACATCATGAACGTGGACAAGACCATCAAAGCAGAAGTTCGTCTATCAGCAGAACAAACCAAGGGGCGCCAGCCACGCACCGTGTTTTTGCCCCAAAAGCTGCGCGATGAGTTGGCTGGATACATGGCATTGCGAACGACCGCCCAGCCCCACCACCCTGTATTCATCACTGCTGGGCGCAAAGCGTTCAGTGCCAACGTCATGGCTCAGCACTTTTATCACTTGTTCAAACGTGCAGGTATTGCTGGTGCCTCAAGCCACAGCATGCGGCGTACATTTATCACCACGCTAGCCACCAAAGGCATTGGTGTACGTGTGTTGGCTAGCCTCGCGGGACATCGCAGTATCGCTGTCACCCAGCGCTACATTGACGTCAACGACGAGATGAAACGTAATGCGGTGGAACTGGTGTAAAAAAAGCCCTGCAAGTTTCCTTGCAAGGCTAATCGTCTTGTTACTGGACGCTAGATTTAAATGACTTTCAGTGTTGGCTTGATCACTTTCCAGCTTGGAAAGGCCAAACCGTTCTTTTGCAGAAATATCAACTCATCTGCTTTTTTAAAGTATTTGCGTACGTCCATATGGTGCTCAACCTGTTGTAGGTAGTAAAACACCTGAGCATCTGGCAAATCCACCCCCTCAGAACGTAGAACATACTGAATTCTCTGCAATGCGGCATTAGCTGTAACACCTGGGATTTCAATCATGTCAAAGCGCGATCGAATTGCACGATCAATCTTCATGGGATTGTTGGTGGTGATGATTGCCATAACTGAATCGCCGCATTCATCTAGAGCTGACCAGAACTTGTGTAAATTGCGCTTGGCATAGTCAAATTCGTGAAATACAAGAAAGTATTTATCCCCAGGTGTGAGCTGCGCCCATGCAGCTGCATTGAGTAGAAATTCCCGCAACCTAGGCCTGCTCAATAAGTCGTCGATGTCCGTTGGGCCAATTCTGGCATTTGCACCGCCAATTGCGTTCACCAGCAAGTTTGCCAATGTTGTCTTGCCAGTGCCGTTTGGGCCATGCAACAGGACATGGCCATTCAGTTTGCCGCTTGCGTATGCTTTAACTCGCAGCTCTACTGCCGCGCTAGGATAAATCACCTCTTCAATTTTTGTAGGAGCGTATTTGATTGCTGTATTCATAATTAAATTTCCTTAGTACGTGCACAGGCAGGGAGGTGATGCAGCACCTCCCCTACCTTCTGTTAACCATTCACAACTTTGCTGATTTGCATGTCATTCGCTGCCGCCAGCAAATCGCTGTCACGCTGAACTTGACCAAGCAACTCTTTGTTTGCCTCTGTAGACGCAACTTGTGCTTTTGCCATGCGTTCAATCAACGTATTGACCAGTGCCTCATTGATATCACTGAGTGCCCCAATCACATCAGCGCCCCCTTTGACGTTGGGTTTGACCAGTAGAACGGCGTAGTCCCCACTCAGTCCTGCGAGACCAACCTGTGCCAGCGGCTTAGCGGTGTTGTCCTCCAGCTCGCCTTTGATCGCTTTAGTTGCAACCTTTACAGCTTCTAGCTTTGCGATGGCTTCTGGTTTTTTCACCATCAGACGCTTGATTTCTTCCAACCCACCTTGCTTTAGCACCCATGCAGGGAAGTCAGCAGCCTGCACCTTGTGCGACACAGCTGCAGCCAGCACATATCCATAGCCTTGTGCACGCTTGCGATCGCTGTTGAAAACAAAGCGAGCCAGCATGGTCAGCGTCGTAGAGGTTTTCACCACACGAATGCCATCAGCTTGCAAGCGCTGCATCAAGTTGCGACGCAGCGCAATTTGGTCTTGTTCGCTTCCTTTTAGGAAGCGTTCGTTGAAAACTGCCAGGCAGTCTGCCAGCAGGGCATACAGACCATCATTAGCCTTTTTGTAGTCAGTCGCTTCCCACTGCTCTCGACGAACAGACAGAACGTCCAGTTGCTGGACGATGGTGTTAGCGAAAGCCAGGTTGGCTGCGGACAGGGTCAGTTCTTTCTTGCTCATGAGGATCTCCTTTAGTTGAGCGGTATCGACCTAGCTTTCAGGCACCTCGCCGTATGTTTGCTCTGTCGATAACGTATAGTCTCATCGTTATCAGATAGCGTGCCGTTGCATGATTTATCTGTTAACGATAAGATGGCGAGATGGAGCAAAATACTGAGCAACTTGTCTTTAAAGGCATGCGTCGCTTCCGATACAGGCGAGATGATTTACTACTTAACGATGCAATACGTAGCCCTTACTACTGGTGGTGGGCATATTTGCGCTTGAGCAAAGACTATTGGTGGGTGTGTGAGCGCAAAGGCGTGGCAGACGATGCCAGGCTTCGTAACATGTACGCAGACTTTGGCAAGGTCTATGACATGACTTTTGAGCAATGGTGGACAAAGCGTGGCGCTGATCTTTTCAGCGAACAGGTTGCACTGCCAAGGGTTCGCCAAATCGACTACGCGAACATGGAATTAAGTCGTCCTCTCGAACGTCATTTGCTACTGGAAATTCCGCTCAATTTGACTGAAAAAACCATCATCAGCGACGTTCGCAAACAGATCCGTCAGCATCCAGCACGTGAAGTTGAACGCATCAGCTCAGCACGCAGGAAACTTGCCAAACTGATTGGTATCAGACAAGACGTGATTGAGTCAGCCTACGCCGTATGGCAACTTCACCATGAAAGCCGCGATGGGAGAACAGTTGAAAAGATTGGTCAGGCGCATGGAAACAAGAGCCTGTACCAAATAGGCAAGGAACTGCGTCTAGTGCGAAGTTGCATGCCACAACCAACGGATGACAAGGCACGAGCAGCCAAGCGTGTAAATGGGATGAAGGTGGCTACATCGCGCATGCTCAGCCGCGCAAACCACTTGATTGATAACGCTGCTGCAGGAATATTCCCTAGTATCCAAGCTCCCAAAGAACCCGTACTCTGGCGTCCAGTGCAACAGCGAAAAATTGATGCAGCCGTTGCAGCGGGCGTTTGGAGGCCATTATTTGATATGAATGACACCTTGATCGTCTAGTAACAAGACGCTCGACTCCTACCTCCCTCTTTTGCCAATCTGACTAGAACTAAATATCACAACATTCGTCTCACGAACCAAAAAACTACAGAGGACCAAAAATGCCATACACAGGTGGAACGAAAGCCGCACAGAACTCCATCGCCCAGCTTCAAAAGCTTGGAGCGTTGATCAATGTCTACTCCAGTGAATGGCTGTCGAAGAACCCAAAATTCCCAAGCTTTGGCGCAGAAGAACTGGCTGATTTTGACAGTCAATCATGTGGCGCTTGTAGTGGCCATTTGCTGGTGATTTCTACCAGCCTTGATAGCGATGCAGTAACGGATCAACTCCTTGCTGCGTATCCAGGTTTTGCTGCAGCGTTTGGTACTGATTCTGACTATCACAAGCCAGATTTCGTTTTCATCAATTTGGCGACGCAGCAGATCCTGTGCGTTGGTCTTCGACGAAAGAACTACATATTTGGATATGCCATTGGCGCTGATGGCGTATTGATCAACGACGCAAATGTACGAGCCATCATTGATCGCTCATTCGCTTCAAAGAGTCAGGATGCAACACTCGCATTCATGAACGATATGGTCAAGTACGACCACGGAAACGTAGTCACCAACTTGATCGAATCACTTTATGAATTTGGCGTGAGTGCACGGGCGTGGGATCAGCTCCCATCAAACCCAGAAGTGATTGAGGAAATCTTAGAGCTTGGCCCAAATGAAGATGGCTTGTACGACATTGATGATGAGTTGATGTCAGAAGAAAAAGTGCGTGAAGTACTTGAGGAATTTGAGCAAGCTGACAGTTGGGGCAAGGAGAACTTGTCAGTGATTCAGGACTTCTTCCCAGAGCTGACCTGGGCTGATTTAAACACCCAAGATTACTGAGCACTGCTGCTCACGACACCCGCCACCAGGTTCTCTACTGACTGCGCCAGCACGAACGGCGCAGGCAATAAAAAACCCACCGTGTGAACACGGTGGGTTTAAGTCCATTCTTCATCGAAGCTGGGTTAACCCAGCATCAAATTAGAAAGTGTGCTTGAGCATAACGCGGTTCTGGGTACCGTTCTTGGTCGCAGTTGCGTGACCAGACATCTTGCCAGTAGCAATATTCAGGCTGGTACGCTTGCTGAAAGCGTAGTTCACGCCCATTTCGGTCTGCTTGAGGTCGCCGCGCTTGAAGTAGTTAGCGCCAGCAGTAACAGCACCCATGGGCACGGTCACGCTGAAGCCATTGGCGTTCTTAGCAGTAGCTGCAGTGGTTTCTTTGCCATCAAATGCGTAAGCAACTTTGGCGACGCCGAGGTCATAGCTGACAGCGAATTCAGTCTGGTTCTTCTTGGCTGTAGAAGTGGCACCCAAGCTATGGCTTTTCTGTTGCACAGTAGCAGAGAGAGGACCGGCAGCGTAGTTCAAAGAGAACACTGTCGCAGACTTGGTGCGAGTGGTGTCGGCTGCTGTCCACAGTGCGGGGTCAACGTTACCGTCGACACCTTCAACTGCTGCCAAAGCAGCAGTAAAACCGTTCACTGTAGGAGCAGTGTAGATGAAAGCGTCGATAGCACCACGGCTCACGATACCCAGGTTATCGTACAGACCATCGGGGAGGCTAACAGCAGAAGAGCCGATGGAAGCGATTAGATCGCTGGTACGGGTGTTGCGGAAAGCAACAGCACCGAAACCACCGCTCAGGCCAACGCCAGAGTCAGCACGGGTCACCAATGCACCACGTTGAGCACCAGTTTCCAGGGTGTAGTCGAAGGTGGCTTTCATGCCACCGCCCAGATCTTCCACAGCAGCCAGCTTGAGGTTGGCGTCAGTCACTGCGAAGCCCTTTGCCACGCCAGCAGTCAGGGCTGCGGTGGTGGGTGCAGAAGAGGTCGAACCAGCAAAAGCAGGGTTAGACGTTGCGGCAGAGATGTCTTTTTGGTAAGAAGCAGAGTACGTACCAGACAGGGTCACAGAAGATTGAGCGAAAGCAGCGGTGGAAGCCAGGGCAGCCAGAGCATCTACATTGAGTCTCTTTTTTGTTCACTAAACAATGAAGAGAATTCACCCCATACATGCCGACATTGGCATGAGTCTGCAAGATTTTTTGCTTGACCCTCTGCTGGCCGTGGCGCAACTGGCGGGCCAGCGCGTCGCCATCTTGCAGGAAGGGCATGTGGCCTTTTATGTGGAGCCCGGTGGTTTGTTGCAGGGGCAGCCCATGGCCGCCATGGACCAACCCCCAGCGCTGCAGGCGCAGGCGGCAGACCGTTTTGACTTTCTGGCTGGCGAGGTGCTGGCCCACGAGGCTTTGCGCGCCAAGCGCGGCGAACTCAGCAAGGCCAGTCTGGGCATCTTGCGCAACCGGCTGGATGCACATGTGATGCCGCATTTTCGGGACCTTCGCCCCAGCCAGGTCAAGGCGCGGGACCTGGATGCGTTTGTGCAGCGGCTGTCGGCGCAGAACATGTCCACCACCACGATTTCGCAGTACCTGGTGATTGTGCGCAAGTTGCTCAAGCTGGCGCGGCGCCAGGAGTTGATTCGCGATTTGCCCGAGATGCCGCAGGTCAAGGTCAGCAGCCGCCCGCGCGCGATGCTCAATGTGGGCGAGTACCGGCGCGTGGTGCAGGCGGCTTTGCGTTTATCGCGCACCGGCAGTGCGGCGCCCGAGGTCAAGGCCACCGAGGGCGAGCGTGAGCGTTTTTGGGTGCAGCCGCGCAACCGCACCTTGCCGCCGGACATGGCGTGGGCGATTCGCTTCATGGTCAACAGTTTTGTGCGCCCGGGCGATGTGCGGCAGTTGCGCCACAAGCATGTACAGGTGGTGCGGGGCGAGAGCCTTTACTTGCGCCTGACGCTGCCGGAGACCAAGCGGCACGACACGCCCATGGTCACGCTGCGCCCTGCGGTGCAGGTGTACGAGCGTTTGCTGGCGCAGGCGAAGGCGCAGGGCCTGGGCGGGCCGGAGGACTATGTGTTTTTACCGGCCGAGCAGGACCGTAATTACGCGCTGGCGGTGCTGGGCTTCTGGTTCAAGTGGGTCTTGCGCGAGGCGGGCGTGGCCACGGACGACACGTTTGGCCGCCCGCGCACGCTGTATTGTTTGCGGCACACGTCCATCATGTTCCGTCTGCTATATGGCCAGGGTATCGACATGCTGACTTTGGCGCGCAATGCCCGCACGTCGGTGCAGATGATCGAGAAGTTTTACGCCAGCGCCCTGAGCGGCGAGATGAACGTGGCCCTGCTGCAAAGCAAAAGAACTTTGACAAATTTTGCCAAGATGGTATCGTGACCCCCATGTCTACCATGAACATTTCTTTGCCTGAACCTCTCAAGCGCTTTGTGGATGAGCAGGTCAGCGATCGAGGTTATGGCACCAGCAGTGAGTACGTGCGCGAGCTCATCCGCAAAGACCAGGATCGCCAACATTTGCGCGGCTTGTTACTGGCGGGGGCTGCGTCCCCAAGGGTGGCCGAGCCGGACGCCACTTACTTTTCTGCTTTGCGCCGCAAGGTCAAGTCGGCTTCAGGGCAATGACTGTAGCCAAGGTGCACTTGCGGGCTTTGGCGCGGCAAGACGTAGAACAGGCGGTCGATTTTTATATTCTCGAGCAGGCGCCGCAATCAGCATTCGACTTCATCGGCGAGGTCGAGCGCGCGTTCACACACTTGGCACAATTCCCCGCAACAGGCTCCCCGCGTTATGCCCACGAGCTGGGCTTGCCGGGTCTGCGCTCATGGTCCTTGGGTCGGTTTCCCTACACGGTGTTCTATATGGATCAAAACGGAGAGGTGGATGTCTGGCGCGTGTTGCATCAGCGCACAGACATTCCTCAATGGCTCCGGGAGCAATAAAACGCTGGTGCTTTCAGTTCATCAACGCGCTTTGAACTTGCGCCACAGCGGCGGGGCCACAAGCAGCAATGCGGCAATGGCCAGCAGGCTGCCCGACAGGGGGCGGGTGGCAAAGGTGGTCCAGTCGCCCATGCTGATGGTCAGGGCCTGGCGCATGGATTGCTCGGCCATGGGGGCCAGAATCAGGCCAACGATCAGCGGTGCTGCGGGGAAGTCAAAGCGCCGCATCGCGTAGCCCATCAGGCCAAATACAAACAGCAGGGCCACGTTGAAGACCGAGTTGCCCGCGCCGTACACACCGGCGGTAGAAATGACGATGATGCCCGCATACAGCCAGGGCGGTGGAATTTTCAGCAGCTTGACCCACAGGCCCACCAGCGGCAGGTTGAGCACCAGCAAGATGATGTTGCCAATGTAGAGGCTGGCGATCAGCGTCCACACCAGGCTGCTTTGCGAGGCAAACAGTTGTGGCCCGGTCTGGATGCCGTAGCCCTCGAAGGCCGAGAGCATGATGGCGGCAGTGGCCGAGGTCGGAATGCCCAGTGTGAGCAGGGGCATCAACACGCCCGCAGCGGCGGCGTTGTTGGCGGCTTCGGGCCCGGCCACGCCTTCAATGGCGCCGTGGCCAAATTCTTCGGGGTGTTTACTGAGTTTCTTCTCGGTGTAGTAAGACAGCAGGGTGGGCAGCTCGGCCCCGCCTGCGGGCATGGCGCCAATTGGAAAGCCGTAGAACGCGCCACGAAACCAGGCCTTCCACGAACGCGCCCAGTCGCTCTTGCTCATCCACAGGCTGCCGGAAAGCTTCATCACTTCGCCAGCCTTGGATTCGCGGCCTTGCCAGGCCAGGTACAGGGCCTCGCCCACGGCAAAAATGCCCACGGCGGCAACAGTGACTTCGATGCCGTCAAGCAAAGAAGCTTCGCCAAAGGTAAAACGGGGTTGGCCGGTTTGCAGGTCAATGCCAACCAGGCCCAACAGGGCGCCCGCGGTCAGTGCGATCAAACCGCGCAGCATGGAGTTGCCCAGCACGGCCGAGACGGCGACCACCGACAAAATCATGAGGCTGAAGTACTCGGCCGGGCCAAAAGCCAGGGCGGCTTCAACCACCATGGGCGCGAAGAATGTCAGTGCCAGGGTACCGATGGTGCCGGCCACAAAACTGCCGATGGCGGCTGTCGCCAAGGCTTGGCCTGCGCGCCCACGGCGGGCCATTTTGTTGCCTTCCAGCGCGGTCATCATGGAGGCGGCTTCGCCCGGTGTCTTGATGAGGATGGAGGTGGTGGAGCCGCCATAAGCGGCGCCATAGTAGATGCCGGCAAACATGACAAACATGCTGGTGGCGGGCACATGGTAGGTCAGCGGCAGCAGCAGCGCGATGGTGAGCGCCGGGCCGATGCCGGGCAATACGCCAATGAGCGTGCCGACAAAGCAGCCCACAAAGCCCCACATCAGGGTGGCGGGTTGCAAGGCGTTGGCAAAGCCCGACAGCAGGGCGTCAAAAGAAGACATCTACAACTCCGAAGAGGGCTTACAACAGCCAGGGTAAGCCTGGGCCCAGGCCCACGCCAAGAATTTGGGCAAAGAGCACCCAGAACAGGGTGGCGATCAGGCCGCAGATGGTGACGGACTTGAGGTTGAGCGGTGCGTCAAACGAACGGGCCACACCCATGCCGCAAAGTGTGCCGGGGATGATGAAGCCCAGCGGCACCACCAGCACCATGAAGGCGAGCCCGCCCGCCAGCAAAAACACCATGCGGGTGTTCGCGCCGGGCAGGGGGCTTTGGTCTTCTTCAAGGCTTTCGTCAGCCTGGCGTCCCCGCCAGGCGCTGATGCCGTAGAGCACCGTCAACACCGCCAGCCCCGCTACCACCACGGCAGGCACCAGTGTGGCCCCCACCGTCATTTGCATGAGCGATTGGGGAATCACGCTGACTTGCCAGGCGGCCACCCCGCAAAGGGCGGCCAGCAAGAGGGCGATGCGCAGCGGGGTCATGCCAGGCCCAGCTCTTTCATCAGCACTTCCTTGTCGGCGATGTCCTTGGCCAGGTCACGCTCGAAGGGGCGCTCGGTCATGAAAGCGTTGGTCCACTTGCGGGTTTCCAGCTCTTGTTTCCAGCCGGCAGACTGGGTGACTTTGGTGACGAAGTCGATCAGGGCCTCGCGCTGTTTGTCGCTGATGCCAGGGGCGGCAAACACACCGCGCCAGTTGGACTCGCTCACGTTCACGCCCAACTCCACCAGGGTGGGTACGTTGACGCCAGGGATGCGGCTCTTGCCGGAGACGGCCAGCGGGATCATCTTGCCGGCCTTGATTTGCTCTTCAAACTCGGAGTAACCGGAGATACCGGCCACCACCTGGTTGCCCAGAATGGCTGCGTTGGCGGGGCCGCCGCCAGCGAAGGCCACATAAGCGGCATCGCGCGGGCTCTTGCCCAGGGCCTTGATGACCATGCCCAAAATCAGGTGGTCGGTGCCACCGGCGCTGCCGCCAGCCACGGACACGGCCTTGGGGTTGGCCTTAATGGCGGCTTCGAGCTCTTTCCAGGTCTTGATCTTGCCGCTGGCAGGCACGACGATGACGCCGGCTTCTTCGGTCAGGCGGGCAATGGGGGTGACGTTCTTGATGGTGATGGGGCTCTTGTTGGCGATGCCGGCACCGATCATGACGGAGCCGCCCACCATCAGGCTGTTGCCTTGGCCTTTGCGCTGGTTCACAAAGCGGGGCAGGCCCACCATGCCGCCGGCGCCGCCGACGTTTTCGAAAGCCATGTTGCCCACCAGGCCTGCTGCCTTGGCGGCGCGTTCGATGGCGCGGGCGGTACCGTCCCACCCGCCACCGGGGGCTGCGGGCACGAACATGTTGATGGTGTCGAACATGGGTTTGCCCTGTGCCCAGGCGGGCAGCACCAGGCTGGCGCCAGCGGCGGCGCTCATGCTCAGGAAGTCACGTTTGCTGATGTTCATGGAAGTCTCCTGTGTAAAAATGAAAAGACAGACGGCTTTGGCCACCGTGACCCTGATTGTTGGGCGCGGGCGAAGCCGTTAACTTTCAATCACCTGTCAATTGAGCTTGGTAAATACCCTCAACCCCCGTGTGCTGCTGGTCGAAGACACGCCCGACATTGCGGTGTGGCTGGCCACAGCTTTGCGTCAGGCCGGGCTGGAAGTGAGCCACGCCGCCGATGGGCACGCTGCCTTGCAAGCCCTGGAGCCGGGGCATGGGCTGGATTTGGTGTTGCTGGACTTGCAGCTGCCGGGGGTGGATGGTTTGAGTGTTCTGGAAGCCTTGCGCCGGCGTGGCGACGATGTGCCGGTGCTGGTGCTGACGGCGCGCGCGAGTGTGCCCGATCGGGTGCTGGGTCTGCAGCTGGGCGCGGACGATTATTTGACCAAGCCTTTTGACCTGGCTGAGCTGGAGGCGCGTATTCAGGCTTTGTTGCGCAGGCCGGGGCGCATGCGCTCGCCGGTGCTGCGTATGGGCGCGCTGGAAATGTCTGGCGATGCCACTGCCGTGCTGTGGCAGGGGCAAGTGCTGGCTTTGACGCCGCGCGAGGTGTCGGCTTTGCAGGCTTTGTTGATGTCGCCCCAACGACCCGTGTCCAAAGATAATTTGCACACGCATGTGTTTGGCCACGAGGCGGCCGAGCTGGAGGCGGTGGAAGTGCTGATTCACCGTTTGCGCAAGAAGCTGGAGACCCTGACGGGCGCTGGCGGCGTGCGCATTGCCACCTTTCGGGGCATGGGCTATATGTTGACCAACGGGGCGGCGCAAGATGCCTGAGCGCCTGGCTTTGTCGCTGCGTTCGCGTTTGTTGCTGGGCTTGCTCTTGCCCTTGTTGCTGTTGATTGGGGCCAACGCCTGGTTTGCGTATGACCGCGCCGTGCAGGCCGCCAACGAGGCGTATGACCGTTCCTTGTATCTGGCCGCACGCACCTTGGCGGAAGACCTGCAGTGGCAGGAGGAGCGCCTGACGCTGCAGATGCGCCCGGGCACAGGCTATTTGTTTGAAAACCACACTGGCTCGCGCCTGTTTTATCAGGTCAGCGATGGGCAGGGCCGCGCCTTGCTGGGCGCGCAGGACTTGCCGGCGCCGGGGCCGAATGTGGAGCGGGTGCATTTTTTTGCGCTGGTGGAGTTTGCCGATACCCGCTACAACGATGTGCCCGTGCGCCTGGCGCGCTTGACGCATGTGTTGCCCATCAGCGGGGCGGAGTCTTCGGTGCTTCATGTGACGGTGGCGGAAACCCGCGAGGCGCGCGAGGCCTTGATCCAGACCATCTTGCGCGAGACGCTGGGCAGCCAGGCCTTGTTGTTGGTGGCAGCGGCGGTGTTTGTGTCCTTGGCGGTGCGTCGTGCGGTTCGACCTTTGCACCAGTTGCGTGACCTGATCGAGGCCAAGGCCGATGACGATTTGCGCAGCCTGCCGGATCGCGCCTGGCCACCCGAGCTGCAGCCATTGGTGGGCGCCATCAATGGCTACACCCAGCGTTTGGGCCGCCTGATCGGGATTCGCAAACGCTTTCTGGACAACGCTGCGCATCAGCTGCGTACGCCGCTCACAGCCCTGAAAACCCAGCTGGGGCTGATGCAGCGCCAAAGCACAGCACCGCACGACCCGGCCTTGCTGCAGGCTGCGCAGCGTACCACGGACGATGCTGTGCGCTTGACCGCGCAGTTGTTGAGCCTGACGCGGGCGGAGCATGGGCCTGACATGGACAAGCGCGCAGAGGTGGAGTTGGTGGCGCTGGCCCGGCAGGTGACGGAAGACCACTTGTGGCGCTCGCACGAGCGCGGCGATGACCTGGGGTTTGAGGCCTTGTCATCGCGTGTGTTGGTGCATGGCAATGCCTTGTTGTTGCAGGAGGCTTTGGCCAATCTGATTGACAACGCCATGCACCACGGCGGGCGGGGGGTGCACATCACCGTGAGGGTGGGGCCCCAGAGCCTGGAGGTGGAAGACAACGGCCCCGGCATCGCGCCCGAGCACCAGGCCCATGTGTTCGAGCGCTTTTACCGCGCTGCAGCGGCCGGCGTCAGTGGCAGTGGCTTGGGCCTTGCCATTGTTCAGGAAATTGCGCGTCAGCATGGCGCGCAAGTGCAGGTACACAGCCCGGTGCGTGATGGGCGCGGGACGCGGATTCGTTTGTACTGGCCTGCCTGGTTGCATACAGAAAAACCCTAATTTGCTTAAATTTTGGGCAAATAAAGGCATTTTTCGGGATTCCTTGTATACATTACGGCCCAAGGAGACCGATGGCATGAATGCCTTGCGACGCACACCAGAACCTCAGGATGGGCACGACGACTCCGCCTCTGCGGCGGTCAAGGCCCAGCTGCGCTTGCGCGAGTGGGTGCTGGCCGGGGAGTTGCCTGCAGGCGGTCGTGTGACCGAGGTCATGCTGGCGCAGCGCCTGGGCGTGTCGCGCACGCCTGTACGTGCGGCCCTGGTCAAGCTGGAGCAGGAGGGTTTGTTGCAGGCCCTGCCCAATGGTGGCTTTGGCGTGCGCACGTTTTCCGAACAGGAAGTGGCCGACGCCATTGAGTTGCGCGGCACCTTGGAAGGCTTGGCAGTGCGGCTGGCCGCAGAGCGGGGCGTGCGCGCTGCGGTGCTGGAGCAGGCCCGTGCCTGTCTGGATGAGATTGACGAGGCTTTGCGCGATGCGTCGCTGAGCGAGGCGATGTTCTCCCGCTATGTGGAGCTCAATGCGCGCTTTCATCGTTTGTTGACCGAGATGCCGGGCAGCGAGGTGTTGCGCCAGGAAATTGAGCGGGCAGCGGCGCTGCCGTTTGCGTCGCCTTCGGGTTTTGTGGGGGTGCGTGTGGGCGATGCGGCTGCGCGGGACGCGCTGGTGGTGGCGCAGTATCAGCACCGGCAGGTGCTGGAGGCCATTGCCCGGCGCGAGGCGGGTCGTGCCGAAGCGCTCATGCGCGAGCATTCGCGTCTGGCGCGCCAGAACATGCAGCAGGCGCTGCGCGCACCGGCCGGGCAGGCTGTGCCCGGTGTGCAATTGATCCGTTCGGCCTGAGCCGGACGCTAACGACATTGGAGATGACATGTTTGTGATGAACACCTGGTACGTGGCCTGTTCCCTGGCCGATCTGGACGCCTTGGGCGACAAGCCTTTGGGCCGCACGATTTGCAACGAGAAGATGGCGTTTTTCCGTGACGCCTCGGGCAAGGTGGTGGCGGTGGAGGATTTTTGTCCGCACCGTGGCGCGCCCATGTCTTTGGGCAAGGTGTGCAAGGGACAGCTGCGTTGCGGCTACCACGGACTGGAGATGGACGGCACCGGCAAGGCCGTCAGCATGCCGGGCCAGCGGGTGCGCGGTTTTCCGGCAGTCAAAAGTTATGCCGTGGTGGAGCGTTACGGTTTTGTCTGGGTCTGGCCAGGCGACCAGGCCCAGGCGGATGAGGCGCAGATGCCGGTGTTCAGCTTTTTTGACGATCCAGCCTGGGCGTATGGCGGCGGGCTGTACCACGTGAAGGCGGACTACCGCCTGATGATCGACAACCTGATGGACCTGACGCACGAGACCTATGTGCACGCCACCAGCATTGGCCAGCCCGAGATTGACGAGACGCCGTGCGAGACCAAGGTCGATGGCGACAAGGTGGTGCTGCAGCGGCATATGGAAGGCATTCAGGCGCCGCCGTTCTGGCGTATGGCCATGCAGGCCAATGGCCTGGACCCCGAGGCCAAGGTGGATCGCTGGCAGATTTGCCGCTTCACGCCGCCGAGCCACATCATGATTGACGTGGGCGTGGCTTTACAGGGCAACGGTGGTTTCGATGCGCCTGCCGACAAAAAGGCGTACAGCGTGGTGGTGGACTTCATCACGCCCGAGACCGAAACCTCGCACTGGTACCACTGGGGCATGGCCCGCAATTTCAAGGCAGGCGATGCGGCGTTGACCGACAGCATTCGCAAAGGGCAAGGCACGATTTTTGGCGAAGACATGGAGATGCTGCAACTGCAGCAAGAAAACCTGACGCGCTGGCCCGAGCGCAAGCTGTTGATGCTCAACATCGACGCGGGCGGCGTGCAGGCTCGCCGTGTGATTGATCGTTTGATCGCGCAGGAACAACAAGCCCAGCCGGAGGCCGCATGAGCGAGCAGGACAACCCCTTGATTGAAGATGGTGCAGCCTTCGAAGCAGTGTTGGCGCAACGCGGCATCACGGTGCAGGTGCCGGCAGACAAGACCTTGTTGCAGGCCCTGCTGGACGCGGGGGTGGAGGTGCCGTATTCCTGTTCGGAAGGCATTTGCGGCACCTGTGTCACCAAGGTGCTGTGCGGCACGCCTGATCACTGGGACAGTTATCTCCTGCCCGAAGAGCAGGAAAAAGGCGACCAGATCATGCCTTGCTGCTCGCGCAGCAAGACGGCGCGCCTGACGCTGGATGTGTAAACAACCTCCATGACTATGAACGCAACCTTGGTGCTGGTGCCGGGACTGATGTGTGACCACACGGTGTGGGATGCCATGCGCACGCACATGGGCCCTGCCGGCTTGAGCGCCGTTGTGCCTGACCACGGGCGCGCCAACAGCCTGACGCAGATGGCCGAGCAGATTCTGCAGCGTTACGCCGGGCCACTGAATGTGGCGGGGCACTCCATGGGCGGTCGCGTGGCGATGGAAATGTGGCGTCTGGCGCCCGAGCGGGTGCAGCGCCTGGCCTTGCTGGACACAGGCTTTGCGGCTTGCCCTGCGGGCGAAGCCGGGCAGGCCGAAGCGGACAAGCGTTACGCCTTGTTGGCCACGGCCAAGCGCGATGGCGTGCAAGCCATGGCGCGGGTGTGGGTGCAGGGCATGGTGCATCCCGCACGGTTGACGGATGCCGCCTTGCTCGAAGAAATTGTGGACATGTTTGCCAGACGGGATGCCGAACACTTTGAGGCGCAGATCCAGGCGCTGCTGGCGCGGTCGGATGCCAGCGCTGTGCTGCAACAAGTGCCCGGGCGCGTGTGGCTGGTGTGTGGCGCACAGGACAGCTGGTCGCCATCGGCGCAGCACGAGGCGATGGGCAAGCTGCTGGCGCAGTCCACGCTGGAAGTGATTGCGGATGCGGGCCACATGGCCCCGATGGAGCGGCCCCAGGCGGTGGCTGATGCTTTGATGCGCTGGCTGCAAACGCCGCCCGCGCAGGGATGAAAGAGTTTTTTAACCACAACAGGAGACGGAAATGGCGTTCAAGCTGAAGATGGTGAAGGTTGCGGCTGCGGCTGCAGTGCTGGCCGGTGGGGCCACAGCACAGGCCCAGGAAGTGGTGCTTAAACTGCACCACATGTGGCCCACGGTGGCCATGGGCCACAAGCGTGTGGTCGAGCCCTGGTGCGAGGCGATTGCCAAGGATTCCGGCAACAAGATGCGTTGCCAGATTCTGCCGGCCATGACCGGTGGCGGCTCGCCCGCGCAGCTGGTGGACCGCGTGAAAGACGGTGTGGACGATGTGGTGCTGACCCTGCCGGGCTACACGCCAGGCCGCTTCCCCATCATGGAAGCGATGGAATTGCCCTTCATGACCAACAACGCCGAGGTGGCCTCTGCTGCAGCGTGGGACTTCTACCAGAAGTACGCGACGGCTGAGTTTGCAGGCACCAAGATCCTGGCCACCTGGGTGCATGATCCCGGCTTTGTGAGCACCTCGGGCAAGCAGATTTCGAAGATGGCAGATTTCCGTGGCCTGAAGATTCGCGCCGCCAGCCGTCAGTCCACCAAGCTGCTCTCACGCTTGGGCGCGACGCCAGTGGGCATGCCGATTCCGGCCGTGGCTGACGCGATGACCAAGGGCACGATTGACGGTTTCCTCACGGCATGGGAAATCATTCCCTCCTTCAAGCTGCAGGAAGTGAGCAAGTACCACACGGAAATTGACGACTCTCGTCCGTCCATGTTCACGGCGGGCTTCATTTTCGGCATGAACCAGGCCAAGTACGACAGCCTGCCGGCTGACCTGAAAAAGGTGATCGACAAGCACAGTGGTGGCGGGCTCTCACGTACCATCGGGCGCTATTGGGACGAAGCCACGCCTGTGGGCCAGAAAGCGGCCAAGGACCGTGGCAACACCTTCATCAAGGTCAGCGCCGAGGAGACCGATCGCTGGATCAAGGCCTCTGCTCCGCTGTACGACGAGTGGGTCGCCGACATGGACAAGCGAGGACTGCCTGGCAAGCAAATGCTGCAGGATGCGCGTGACATGATCAAGAAACACAGCAAGTAAGTTGCGGTGTTCATGTGGCCCTGCCTGGACGGGCGGGGCCTTTTTGTTTTGCAGGAGAGCGTGGATGCGTGAAGTGCTCAGGCGTTTAGGGCCTTTGTGTGCCCTGTTTGGTTCGGCAGGTGCCGCAGTGGCATTGCTGGTGGCATGTTTAATGGTCTCCAGCGTGGTCATGCGTACCTTGTGGGATCAGCCCATACCTGGTGACGTCGAGTTGACCCAGATGGGTATTGCGCTCGCGATTTCATTGTGTCTGCCTTACGCACAAGTGCAGCGTGCCAACATCATTGTGGATTTCTTTACGCAGAAAGCATCGCCCGCTGTGCAAGGCGTGCTGGATGCGCTGGGGCAGTTGTTTTTGGCTGTGGTGTACGTACTACTGGCCTGGCGCACCAGCGCGGGCGCCTTGTCGGTGCGTGAGGCGGGTGAGACGACCATGATCATCAGCTTGCCGATGTGGTGGGCCTATGCCTCGCTGGCGCCGGGGTTGGCACTGGCGGCTTTGATTGCCGTGTTGCAGGGCTGGCTGGGCCTGACTTCACGTCACACGCAGGAGGTACAGGCATGAGCGCCATGGGTCCCCAGTTGGGTGTGATGATGTTTGTGGCCATGTTGGTGCTGATGGCTCTGCGTGTGCCGATTGCGGCGGCCATGTTTGTGCCCGGTGTGGCGGGCTACTGGTTGCTGACGGATTCGATGAACACCATCAACTTCCTCAAAGGCAGCGCGGTGGCGCGGCTGACGGTGTATGAGTTGAGTGTGATTCCCCTGTTCTTGCTGATGGGGCAATTTGCTTCGCAAGGCGGTTTGAGCCGGGACTTGTTTCGCGCTGCTGCGGCCTTGATTGGCCATGTGCGCGGGGGGCTGGCCATGGCTTCGGTGCTGTCGGCTGGGGCGTTTGGCGCGGTGTGCGGTTCGTCGGTGGCGACGTCGGCCACGATCACGCAGGTGGCGTATCCGCAGATGCGCGGCCTGGGTTACGGTGGGCGCTTGTCTACAGCGGCGCTGGCCAGTGGCGGCACGCTGGGTATTTTGATCCCCCCTTCCGTGCCCTTGGTGGTGTACGCGATTTTGACCGAGCAGAACATTGCCAAGCTGTTTGCTGCAGCCATGGTGCCGGGTTTGCTGGCCATGCTGGGCTATGTGATGGTGGTGGGCTTGTATGCGCGCGCACGGCCTGACCAGGCGCCTTTGATGGACCGTTTGCCCTGGCGCGAACGTGGCGCGGCCTTGTGGTCCATCTGGCCGATCAGCCTGATTTTTGTGATTGTGTTTGGTGGCATTTACGGCGGGCTGTTTTCGCCCACCGAAGGTGCGGGGGTCGGTGCCTTCCTGACGCTGGTGGCGGGCTTGTCCAAGCGCGAGCTGAAGATGCCGGGTATTCGCGCGTCCTTGGTCTCTACGGCTGAGACCACGGGCATGGTGTTCATGATTTTTCTGGGTGCGGACATGATGAACGCCACCCTGGCCTTGACCGAGATGCCCAAACATGTGGCCGAGTGGGTCGCGGCCTTGCCTCTGCCGGACCTGAGCATTGTGGGCGCGGTGCTGCTGCTCTACATTTTGCTGGGCTGTGTGATGGACGAGTTGTCCATGTTGCTGCTGACCTTGCCGGTGATCTTTCCGGCGGTGATGGGGCTGGACTTGTGGGGCCTGAACTACGAATCCAAGGCGCTTTGGTTTGGCATTTTGCTGCTCATGACCGTGAGCTTTGGCCTGATTGCGCCACCGATCGGGCTCAATGTGTATGTGGTCAACAGTCTGGCCAAGGATGTGCCGATGAGCGAGACCTACAAAGGCTTGATGCCTTTCCTGGCCTGGGATGCGCTGCGCATGCTGGCGCTGCTGTTCTTCCCGGTGATCAGCCTCGGTTTGGTGCGGGTGTTTTTCGGTTGAAGCTGCGGCCCTGGTTCAAGGCTGCAAGGCCTTGACCAGGGTCTGCAGCGCTGCGTTGACCGGTGTGGACACGCCTAAGGCCTGGCCGTGGCGCACGATGAAGCCATTGAGGTGTTCAATCTCGGTGGCTTTGTTTTTTTGCAGGTCTTGCGCGGTGGACGAGTACTGGCCGGGCATGGTGCGGGCAATGTTTTCGATCATGGGCCACAGCGGCGCATCGAGCACCACGCCTGCAGCATGGGCCACGGCCATGCATTCGTCATGGGCGCTGCGCATGAGTTGCCACATGCCGGGTTGCTGCACCAGGTCGCCATAGGCACGTTGGGTGATGGCGCTGGCGGCGTTGTAGGTGCAGTTGATGATGAGTTTGGTCCACAGTGCGCCTTGCACGTTGCCAGAGACCGTACTGGGGATGGCAGCGTCGCTGAGCAGTTGCGCCAGCTGCGCGCTGCGGGGGTGGTCGCCCAGCACCAGGTCGCCGCGGCCAAAGTGCTGCACATGGCCAGGGCCTGCCATGGCGGTGGCTACGTACACCACGGTGGGGATCACATCTTGCCCGAGCACGGCTTGCAGGCGCTGGGCGTTGTCCACGCCGTTTTGCAGGCTGAGCACGGCGGCGTCCTTGCGCAGGTGCGGGCGCATTTGTTCGCCCGCAGCCTCGGTGTCGGAAGATTTGACGCAAAAGAGCACCAGGTCAACCGACGCGATCTCGGCTACATCGGTGCTGGCATTCAGGGCAATGTGTTCGTCAGACGTGGCGGTTTGAAGACGCAGGCCCTGCGCGGCAATGGCCTGCACATGTTGGGGCCGCGCAATCAGGGTGACGGTGTGACCGGCGCGCGCCAGCAGACCGCCGTAGTAGCAGCCCACGGCACCTGCGCCCATGACGGCGATGTGCATGGTGCCGAGCCTTCAGGTGTAGCGTTTGTTGCGCAGGTTGTTTTTCATGTCGCGCAGCAGGGGTTGCAGGTGCTCGCCGATGCGCAAGGCGACCGTGGTGGCCAGGATGTCGATGATGAGCAAGTGCAGCAGGCGCGAGACCATGGGGCTGTATTTGTCATAGCCCTCGGGGTGGTCGGCAGTCAGGTGGATGTTGCCTGCGCTGGCCAGGGGCGAGCCGCTGGCGGTGATGACGATGGTGGTGGCGCCGCGCTTTTTGGCAATGTCGCAGGCATCCATCAGGTCGCGGGTGCGGCCGGAGTTGGAGATGATGACCGCGCAGTCGCCAGGCTGCAGCATGGAGGCGCTCATGACCTGCATGTGGCCGTCGCTGTAGGCGATGGTGTTGAGGCCCAGGCGGAAGAATTTGTGCTGCGCGTCTTGCGCCACGATGCCGGAGTTGCCCACGCCGTAGAACTCGATACGTCGGCCGCTTTTGCTGGTGTCCGCCAGGGCCTGCGCGGCGTGGTCCAGTGCAAAGGAGCTGGCGTCGTTGCGGTACTTGAGGAAAGCAGCCACCGTGTTGTCGATGACCTTGACGGCGATGTCGCTGGTCTTGTCGTCTACATCCACGCTGCGGTGGATGAAGGGCACGCCTTCGCTGACGCTGCCCGCCAGCTTGAGTTTGAAGTCGGACAGGCCGTCGTAACCCATGCTGCGGCAAAAGCGCACCACGGTGGGCTTGCTCACATGCGCGCGATCGGCCAGTTCCGTCACCGGCAGGTTGGCAAAAGCGCGCGGGTCAGCCAGCACCAGTTTGCCCACGCGCTGTTCAGCCGGGGCCAGGGAAGGTAGTGATGCCTTGATGCGGTCGAGCATGAATGTCTCCGTATGTCGTTAGACCCATTGTAGGAGCGCGATTCGCGCTTGCCTTCAGCTTTCTTCGCCCCAGCAAAAACCGTCGCGGGCGATCATGGCGCTGGAGGCGCTGGGTCCCCAGGTACCCGCAGCATACGGGCGGGGGCCCACGGGGTCTGATACCCAGTGTTGCAGGATGGGCTCGACCCAACGCCAGGCCTCTTCCTGCTCGTCGCTGCGCACGAACAGGTTCAGGCGACCATCGAGCACGTCCAGCAACAGGCGCTCATAGGCGCCCACGCGTTCGCTGCCAAAGCGGCTGTCAAAGTCCAGGTCCAGGTGCACGGGCGTAAGGCTTTGGTTGCCGCTGCCTGCGCCGCGCTTGCTTTGACCTTGCGCGAACAGGTGCAGCTCCAGCCCGTCTTTGGGTTGCAGGTGGATGACGAGTTTGTTCACTTGGCCCGATGGGCTTTGGAAGATCTGGTGCGGGATGTTGCGGAAGTTGATCTCGATGTGCGCCTCGCGTGCAGCCATGCGTTTGCCGGTGCGGATGTAAAACGGTACGCCAGCCCAGCGCCAGTTGGCGATTTCGGTGCGCAGGGCGACAAAGGTTTCGGTGTTGCTGGCGGGGCTGACGCCTTGCTCGTCGCGGTAGCCGGGTACGGCCTGGCCAAACACGCTGCCTGCGGCGTATTGGCCACGGATGACGTGCTGGCTCAGGGTCTCGGGCGTCCAGCTTTTGAGGGCGCGCAGCACCTTGAGTTTTTCGTCGCGGATGGCGTCGGCATGCGCGTTGATGGGCGGCTCCATGGCAATGGCGCACAGCAGTTGCAGCGCGTGGTTTTGCACCATGTCGCGCAGCGCGCCGGTGCTTTCGTAGAAGCCGCCGCGTTTTTCTACACCCAGTTCTTCGGCCATGGTGATCTGGATGTTGGCGATGTGCTCGCGGCGCCACAGCGGCTCGAACAGGGCGTTGCCAAAACGTAGCGCAAACAGGTTTTGCACCGAGGGCTTGCCGAGGTAGTGGTCGATGCGGAAGATTTGCTGCTCTTTGAAGACCTTGCCCACCGCAGCGTTGATGGCGCGGTTGGAGGCCAGGTCGTGGCCCAGCGGTTTTTCCAGCACGATGCGTGTTTGCGGTGTGTTCAGGCCGCTGGCTGCGAGTTGCTCGCACACCGTGGTGAACAGGCTGGGCGCGGTGGAGAGGTACATGACCACGCTGTCGGTCTCGCGCTCGGCCAAGCGGGCCTTGAGGGCGGCGTAGTCTTCGGGTTTGGACAGGTCCATGCGCACGTAGCACAGCAGGGCAGCGAAGCGGGCGAACTCGTCGTCGCTGGGGCGTTTGTCGCCATCGACCTGGGCAAACTTGGCCTGGATGTTGTCGCGGTATTGCTGGTCATTCAGGTCATCACGTCCGACGCCAATGATGCGTCCGCCTTCGGGCAAGGTGCCGTGACGAAAGGCCTGGAAGAGGGCGGGCATGAGTTTGCGCCAGACCAGATCACCGGTGCCGCCAAAGAATACGAGGTCAAATGCCATGATGTTATTGGGTTACATGAATTCGAGATGAGGTAATGTAACTTTGTTTCATCTTTTTTGCAAGATGGGTTACATCGATGTGTGGCGCCGGCGCAATGAGCGGACTCAGTCCAGTGAAACGATCAGCGCTTCCCAAGGCTGCAAGACCAGCGTTTGCAGCGGCACAGGGGCGGGGCCGGTGTGGCGTTCGTCCGCCAGGCCCAGGCGTGGGGCCTGGTTGCCCAGCATCAACTGGGCTGGGCGGGCGCACAGCGGCGCGGGCAGGCTGACGGGCTGCGCAGCATCGCTCCAGTTGCTCAGCACCAGCCAGGTTTGGCCTTGCCATTGGCGCTCAACGGCGTAAATGTGCGGGTGCTCAGGCAGCAGCAAGGTGGTGTGGCCCAGCGCCAGAATGGGGTGTTGCTGGCGCAGCGCGATCAGACGGCGGTAGTGGTGGAACACCGAGTCCGGGTCCTGTCGTGCGGCTTCGGCGTTGACTTCAGGCCAGTTGGGGTTGAGTTGCAGCCAGGGGGTGCCGCTGCTGAAACCCGCCTGCTCAGCAGAACTCCAGGGCATGGGTGTGCGGGCGTTGTCGCGGCCTTTGGCGTGGATGCTGCGCAGCACGGTGGCGGGGTCTTCGCCGCGCTCGTGCACGGCGGTGCGCCAGTAGTTGCGGATTTCGATGTCCTGGTAGTCGTCAATGCGGGCGAAAGCCACATTGGTCATGCCCAGTTCTTCGCCCTGGTAAACATAAGGCGTGCCTTGCAGGCCGTGCAGCCAGGTGCCCAGCAGCTTGGCGCTGGTCACGCGATGTTCCGGGCTGTCGTTGCCAAAGCGCGAAACGGGGCGGGGCTGGTCGTGGTTGGAGAGGTACAGGCTGTTCCAGCCCTGGCCGTCAAGCGCGTCTTGCCAGCGCTGCATGGTGCGCTTCATGTCGCGCAAGTCCAGCGGTTTGAGCGCCCATTTGCCGTTGACATGGCCGCCTACGCTGTCGAGGTCCATGTGCTCAAACTGAAAGAGCATGTTCAGGGCGCCGGTCTCGGGGTGGGTGAGGGCGCGGCCTTGTTCGATGGTGGCCAGCGGAGCTTCGCCCACGGTGATGCAACCGGGGTAGTGGTCCAGCACTTCGCGACGCATCTCGGCCAGAAATTCGTGCAGGCGCGGGCCGTTGCAGCTTTGGGCAAAACCGGGCTGCAAAAAGCCAGCGCGCACCACCGGGGCGTCGGGCAGGCTGCCATCGGCCTGCCAGGGCTTGCTGATCATGTTGATCACGTCCATGCGAAAGCCGTCCACGCCACGGTCGAGCCAAAAGCGCATGATGTCGTACACCTCGGCGCGCAGGCGTGGGTTTTCCCAGTTCAGGTCGGGCTGTTTGCGGCTGAACATGTGCAGGTAGTACTCACCCGTGGGCTCGTTCCATTCCCAGACCGAGCCGTTGAAGGCTGCTTCCCAATTGGTGGGGGGCTGGCGCTGTCCATTTGCATTGGTGCGTGCCTCGCGCCAGATGTAGTGGTCGTGATAGGGGTTGTCACGGCTGCTGCGGGCTTGCTGGAACCAGGCGTGTTCGTCCGAGCTGTGGTTGACGACCAGGTCCATCATGAGACGGATACCGCGCTGGTGCATGGCTGCGAGCATGGTGTCGAAGTCGTGCAGGGTGCCGAATTCGGGCGCGATGGCCCGGTAGTCGCTGATGTCGTAGCCGTTGTCGTCCTGCGGGGAGGCGTAGATGGGCGAGAGCCACACCACGTTCACCCCCAGCGCTTGCAGGTGGTCTAGCCTGGCGGTGATGCCGGGCAGATCGCCGATGCCGTCGCCATTGCTGTCGCAGAAACTGCGGGGGTAGATCTGGTAGACGACGGCAGACCGAAAGTCGATGGGCAAACGCGGCGACATGGTTGGCCAGGCTCAGGCGGGCAGCACAGGGGTGCGGTGGCAGGCGTCGCCTTCGGCGTCAAAGACGTGCAGGCTGTCTGTGGGGCACAGCACATGCACGGTTTGTCCGGTGCGGTGCTGGGTGGTGCCTTCGACTTTGACGGTCAGCAGGTGGCCGGGTGTGGGGGTGTTCAGGTAAAGCAAGGAGGCTTCACCGAGCTTTTCGATGTGTTCAATGGCGCCGCTGATGGTGTTGGGGCCAGGGCCTTCGGCCAGGCGCATGTCTTCGGGGCGGATGCCAATGCACACGGCGGCGCCGTTGGCCAGTCGGGTCGCGTCCACCGCAGCGGTGAACACCGTGTCGGCAACGCGCAGTTCGCTGTGCGGGTGGCCCGCTTGCTGCAGCGTGCCAGCAACGATGTTCATCTTGGGCGAGCCAATGAACTCGGCCACGAACAGGCTGGCGGGGCGGTGGTAGAGCGTCAGCGGGGAGCCGACCTGGGCGATGGAGCCTTTGGTCTGGACGTCGTCGCCAGCGCGCAGCAAGACGATCTTGTCGGCCAGCGTCATGGCTTCGACCTGGTCGTGCGTCACGTAGATCATGCTGGCGGTGCCGATGCGGTGGTGCAGCTTGGCAATTTCCAGGCGAGTCTGCACGCGCAAGGCGGCGTCCAGATTGGACAGCGGTTCGTCAAACAGGAACACGCGCGGTTCCTTGACGATGGCGCGGCCAATCGCCACGCGCTGACGCTGGCCGCCAGAGAGCTGCTTGGGCAGGCGATCGAGCAGGTGGGTGAGTTGCAGGATGTCGGCCGCTTCGCGCACTTTCTTGTCGATGTCGGCAGCGTTGGCACCAAACACCTTCAGGCCAAAGCCCATGTTCTCGCGCACGGTCATGTGCGGGTACAGGGCGTAACTCTGGAACACCATGGCCACGCCGCGACGGGCGGGGGGCAAGTCGTTGACGCGCTCGCCACCAATGGACAGGTCGCCACTGCTGATGTCTTCCAGGCCCGCGACCATGCGCAGCAAAGTGGACTTGCCGCAGCCCGAGGGGCCGACAAAGACGCAAAACTCGCCATCTTCGATGGTGAGGTTGGCGTTGTGGATGGTCAGCGGCAGGCCCTCGGCGTAGCGTTTGCAGACGTTCTTGAATTCGATGCGGGACATGGGAGGTTCCTCTTGAACGGGGTTCAGGCCTGCAGGTGCAGGCCGCCCCAGGGTTCGAAGTGCAGGCGGTTGCCCTCGTTCTTGGCGCCGGTCAGGCCGCTGCCTTGCAGCGTGTGCGCTTTTTGCCAGGCTGCAGGCAGCTCAAGGCTGGCGGGCTGCTCGCTGAAGTTGAAGGCGCACAGCACGCGTTGGCCTTGGTGTTCGCGCTCGAACACCAGCACTTGCGGGTGGCTGGGCCAGACACGCATGCTGCCGTGGATCAGCGCGGGTTGTTGCTTGCGCCAGGCCAGCAGCTGGGTGAAGTAGCTCAGCAGGCTGTTGGCCTGGCCCGCTTGCTGATCCACGGCCAGGGCGCGGTGGGCGGCGTCCAGCGGCAGCCAGGTGCGATCGGCCGTGGAAAAGCCGGCGTGGGGGCCATCACCCTGCCAGGGCATGGGGGTGCGGCAACCGTCGCGGCCTTTGTACTCTGGCCACATGGTGATGCCATAGGGGTCTTGCAGGTCTTCAAAAGCGACGTTGGCTTCGGGCAGGCCCAGCTCTTCGCCCTGGTACAGGCACACGGTGCCGCGCAGGCTGACCTGGAAGGCCGCGGCCAGGCGCAACAGGCGCGGGTCGGGCTGGGCGCCGCCCCAGCGGGTGGCCGAGCGCACGCAGTCGTGGTTGGACAGCGCCCAGCAGGGCCAGCCGTCACCCACCACATCGGTGAAGCGTTGCAGCACGCCTTGCAGGAAGGGCGCGCTGTGCGGCTCGCCCAGCAGATCAAAGCAGTAGGCCATGTGCAGTTTGTCGCCGCCGCTGGTGTATTCGGCCACGCGGGTCAGGCCGTCGTCGTCGCCAATTTCGCCGACCATGGTGGTGTCGGGGTATTGGTCGAGCAGGGCACGCAGCTTTTGCAGGAAGGGCAGGTTTTCCGGGCGGCTCTTGTCGAACTGGTGCCATTGCCAGGCGTAGGGGTTGAAGGGGTTGACGGCGGGGTCGGGGTTGTCCTTGGGCGGCTCGCCACGCGGCGGGTTGTCGCGCAGCTGCTGGTCGTGGAAGTAGAAGTTGGCGGTGTCCAGGCGGTAGCCGTCCACGCCCAGGTCCAGCCAGAACTTGACCGAGTCGAGCAGGGCTTGCTGCACTTCGGGGTTGTGGAAGTTCAGGTCGGGCTGGCTGGTGAGGAAGTTGTGCATGTAGTACTGGCAGCGACGGGTGTCCCACTGCCAGGCACTGCCGCCAAAGATGGACAGCCAGTTGTTGGGCGGCGTGCCGTCACCCTTTGCATCGGCCCAGATGTACCAGTCGGCCTTGGCGTTGTCGCGGCTGGAGCGGCTCTCCACAAACCACGGGTGCTGGTCGCTGCTGTGCGAGAGCACCTGGTCGATCATGACCTTCAAGCCCAGTTCGTGGGCGCGGGCCACCAGAGTGCGGAAGTCGTCCAAGGTGCCGAACATGGGGTCTACGCCGCAGTAGTCGCTGACGTCGTAACCAAAGTCCTTCATGGGCGAGGTGAAGAAAGGCGAGAGCCAGATGCCGTCGGCGCCCAAGCGTGCAATGTGCTCCAGGCGGGCAGTGATGCCGGGCAGATCGCCAATGCCGTCGGCGTTGCTGTCCTGGAAGCTGCGGGGATAAATCTGGTAGATCACGCCGCCGCGCCACCAGTTGTTGTTGGGTGCTTTTTTCATGAGGTTTTCGCTTGAGAGTCAGCCTTTGACCGCACCAGCGGTCAGGCCCGAGACGATTTTTTTCTGGAAGATCAGGACCAGGGCGATCAATGGCAGCGTCACCAGGACGGAGGCGGCCATGATGTTGCCCCAGGGGATGTCGTATTTGCTGGCGCCCGAAATCAACGAGATGGACACCGGCACGGTGCGCTCGTTGTTGTCGAGCACAAAGGTCAGCGCAAACAGGAATTCGTTCCACGCGGCGATGAAGGCCAGCAGTCCGGTGGACACCAGTGCGGGCCACAGCAGCGGCAGAAACACGTCCTTGATGATGCGCCAGGGGCTGCAGCCGTCCATGATGGCGGCTTCTTCCAGTTCCTTGGGCAGCTGTTTCATGAAGGTGGTCAGCACCCACACCGTGAAGGGCAGGGTGAAGATCATGTAGGGCAGCACCAGACCGAGCGCCTTGTTGTAGATGCCCAGAAAGCGGATCAGCTCGAACATGCCCGCCAGCACCGCCACCTGCGGGAACATGGACACCGACAGCACGGTGGTGAGCAGCAGGCCGCGGCCCTTGAACTGGATGCGGCCCAGGGCGTAGGCGGCAGTGACGCCAATGAAGAGCGAAATCACCACCACTAGCACCGACACCATGATGGAGTTGAAGATGTGGCGCCCAAAGGGCTGCTCGGCCACGGTGAAGAGCGAGATGTAGTTGATCAGCGACCAGCTTGAGGGCCACAGCGTGGGCTCGAACAAGGCCGAGCCACTCTTGAAGGAGGTGGTCACTGCATACAGGAAGGGATAGACCGAGACCAAGACCACGAGGGTGGCGGCCAGGTACAGGGCGATGCGTCCAAACAAAGGGGTTTTCATGAGGTTCAGTCCTCCGTCATCTTCATGCGGCCGAGCTTGATGTAGGCCACGGTGCACAGGCCGATGATCAGGAACAGTGCGGTCGAGGCGGCTGAGCCGTAGCCCATGTAGCCGTTGTCCACCATTTCGCGGCGCACAAAGCCGGACATGGAAATGGTGCTGTTGTTGTTGGAGGTGAGCACGTAGATCAGGTCAAACACGCGCAGCGCGTCCAGCAGACGGAAGATCACGGCCACCATCAAAGCGGGTTTGATCAGCGGCAAGGTGACTTTCCAGAACACGCGCAGCGGGTGCACGCCATCGACCTTGGCAGCTTCGTAGCAGTCTTTGGGCAGGGTCTGCAGGGCCGCCAGAATCAGCAGGGCCATGAAGGGCGTGGTTTTCCATACATCCACCGCCACCACGGTCCACAGGGCAAAGTCGGGATCGGCGGTCCAGGCCAGTTTTTCGGCCAGCACGCCCCAGTCCACCAGCCATTGGTTGATGACGCCAAACTGGTCGTGCAGCATCCAGCCCCACATCTTGGCCGAGACAATGGTCGGGATGGCCCAAGGCACTAGCACCGCGGCGCGCACCCAGGCACGGCCCTTGAATTCCTGGTTGAGGAGCATGGCCACGCCCAGACCCATCAGGGTTTCGATCGTGACCGACACCACTGAGAACTTCAGGGTGTTGACGATGGCGGTGCCCCAGTCGCTGCCCCAAAAGCCATCGGTGTAATTGGGGTTGGCAAACAGACCGTATTCGCCAAAGTAGTTTTCGAAGCCAATGAATTTGGCGGCGTCGAGGTTGTTGATGTTGGCGTCAGTGAAGCTGAACCAGATGGTGCGTCCAAGCGGCCACAACGCCACCAGCAGCAGCACGATCAGCATGGGGGCCAGAAACAGCCAGGCGGTGCGGGTCTTGTTGTTCATGAGGCGTGGTGGATCAAAAAAACAAAGACCGGCTTGCAGCCCAGGGATGCAAGCCGGTGAGCAGTCAACTCAAATTACCAGGCGTTGCGCTTGATTTGCTTGAGTTTGCCTTCGAGCTTCTTGACGCTGTCTTCGGCAGAGACTTTGCCGGAGAGCACGTCAGAGGTGGCGTTCCAGAAGGCGGCGCTGACTTCGGGGTACTTCAGACCCGTGGCGGTGGCAGGGCGCGGCACGGCGCTGGTGAACACGTTGTACAGGCTGCCAAAGAAGGGGTTGGCGGCCAGCACGTCTTTGTCCTGGTACAGCGAGGCGATGGTGGGGTTGTAGGAACCCTTGATGGCGCGCTCTTTTTGCACTTCGGGGCTGGTCATGTACATCACCAGAGAAGCAGCGGCTTCCTGGTTCTTGGAGTACTTGGAGACTGCCAGTTGCCAGCCGCCGAGGGTGGCAGCGTTTTGACCATCGGCGCCGCCTTTGGGCAGGGCAGACACGCCAATCTTGCCGGCGATCTTGCTGTCTTTGCCGTTGCCCAGGGACCAGGCGTAAGGCCAGTTGCGCATGAAGGCGGCGTTGCCGTTCTGGAATACACCGCGGGCTTCTTCTTCAGCGTAGTTCAACACACCTTGAGGAGCGATGGTGCCAATCCAGGAAGCGGCGGTTTTGAGGGCTTTGACAGCGCCAGGGTTGTTGATGGTGATCTCGCCCTTGTCGTTGACGATGTTGCCACCTTTGTAGGAGTGGATCCACTCGACGGCGTCGCAGGTCAGGCCTTCGTAGGCTTTGGCCTGGAAGACGAAGCCCTGGAAGTCCTTGTTGCCAGCGGCGCGCTCACCGTCCTGGATTTTCTTGGCGGTGGCAGCCAGCTCTTCCCAGGTGGTGGGGGCTTTGGCGCCGTATTTTTCAACCAGGTCCTTGCGATAGAACAGCAGGCCAGCGTCGGTGAACCAGGGCATGGCCAGCAGTTTGCCGTCCACGGTGTTGTTGGCCACGATGGCGGGGAAGTGGTTCTTCTCGGCTCCTTTGCTGTAGGGCTTGAGGTCCACCAGGTGATCCTTGATGACGCCAGGCCACACCACGTCAACGTTGATCACGTCCAGGTCAGCAGACTTGGCAGCAAACATCTGGCGGAACAGGGCCAGGATGTCGGTGGTGCTGTTGGGGATGGTGAAGAGTTTGACTTCGTGGCCAGTTTTCGCGGCCCATTCGGCGGTGGTCTTTTTGCAGAACTCGAAGTCCTGGCCCACGGAGCCGCAGGAGATGGTGATGGTGGCAGCTTGGGCGCTGGCCATGAGGGCGACGGGAGCAATGGCTGCGAGCAGGGCTTTTTTGAATGTGATCTTCATGTGTTGTCTCGGTGGATGTTGTCAAAAAAGGTGGGCTGCATCTGCTGCAGGCCCACCAAGCTTACTTTGGAGAAGACAGTCAGGCCAGGGCCGGGCAATGAATCCGTCCTTGGCCTGTGGCGCATCAGAATGCGTAGTTCAGGCGCACGCGGAAGGCGTTGAGGCTTTCCACACCAGCGCTGGTGGAGTGGCTGATGGCGGGGGTGATGGTGGCGCCCTTGATGTCAAACAGCGGGAAGCTGTAGGCAGCGTAGTAGGTGTTTTGCTTGGCGGTGCCGGTCTTGTCCTGTACATAGCCCACACCCGCCGCGCCAGCGACCAGGTTGACACCGGTGGAGGATGCGTTCAGGTCAGAGCTTTTGGCGTAGTTGACGTTCAGGTTGGTGCTGCTGTTGATGGCATAGCCAGCGGACAGGCCGTAGCCGTCTTTGGCGGCACCCGTGGTTTTGAAGGATTCAAAACCAGCGCGCAGGGTCAGAGCGCCTGCGGTGTATGCGACTGTGGGGCGAACGCCGTATTCGTTGATTGTCGAACCGGTCTTTTTGGTGACCAGGCCCATTTCCAGACGCAGGCCTGGTGCTGCGTTGAAGCCCAACACGCCGTGGAAGCGACCATCGGCCATGCGGCCCCGCAGTTTGTTGGCGCGGTAGCCGGAGGCGCTGGGGTTGGCACCCGACACGACCACATCTTTACCCAGCGGGAAGAGGTCAGCGGCTTCTTGGCGACCCACTTTCAGATCAGCCTTGGCATTGCCAAACTGGATCCAGGCGTCGTCCACAGCGGTGGTGCCATCGTTTTTGATCAGCAGCGTGCCTTTGGCGTTGACGAAGTTGTCACCGCTTTTAGCCAGGGCGGCCAGCACGTTCATTTCCACGCGACCACCGTTGGCGGTGTCGCTGGCGGTTGCGCCTTGGGCTGCGGTGTGGGTAGTGTCGTTTTCAATGTTGGCGTTGAAGCTGACATCAGCGTGGGCAGCACCCATGGCCACGAGGGCGGCGGCAGCTGCGATGGTTTTTGCAAACGTTTGCATTTTGAGTTCCATGAAGGTGTGATGATGAAGAAAGTGCCTGCTTTCCTTTGTCTCCAACACTTTTTCAAGTCTGTCTTTGTCTCCGGAAGACGGCGGGCAGATGAATTAAAGCAACATTGCAAACGTTTGCAATTTGGGGAAAACCCGTAACAAAATGACATGTTTTGCGGAAAAACAACGAAATTTGGTTACGAGTTGGTTACGTTCGGAGCGCTTGGCTGCTCTCGCGAACGATCAGCTCGGTTTCAAGCATTTGTGAGCTGACGGTGTGTCCAGACATGAGTTGCAGCAGTCGATCCACCATGGCTTTGGCAGCTTCAAGAGTGGGCTGCTTCACCGAGGTCAAGGAAGGGTGCATGAAAGAGGCGAGGGCAATATCGTCAAAGCCCACGACCTTGACTTCATCAGGAACTTTGCGGCCAGCATCGTTCAGTGCGGAAACGATGGTGAGAGCGGCCACATCGCTGCTCGCGAAGACCGCGTCGATCAGGTGCCCTTGGTCGACCCATGATTTAACGGTTGAGCGCAACAGTTGATCGCCGAACAGGACAGGAATATGCAGTCCTGCGTCTTCTTCAAGGCCAGTCTCTTGCAGGGCCCGAATAAAACCCCGATGCCGAAGGTCGATCTCGGGGTGGCGGGTATCACCCACGAAAGCAATGCTGCGGCATCCTTGTCGCAGCAAGTGCTGTGTGGCCAGGTAGCCGCCCAGCTCGTTATCACTGCCCACAGTGCAGTAGAGGTTGCCCGGGGTGATAGCGCCCCAGACGACCATGGGGATGTTGCGGGTTTGCAGACGATTGAGCTCTTCGTGCAGAAAGGCCTGACCCACGATCAAGAGCCCGCTCACCAGGCCCCGTTCATAAGCATGGGCCAGACTTTGAGGGTGCTTCGGATCGACCCTCAATAAAAGCAACTGCATGCCCTTGGCATGCAACTCGTCAGCAATGTGCCCAAACAGTGAAAGGATGAAGGGGTCGGAGATTTGCTGCAGGGAGTCACCCAGAAAAATGACGCCAACAGTGTTGTTGTCTTGCTTGCGTAAGTTGGCGGCCCCGCTGTTGACCTGGTAATTGAGTGAGCGCGCCAACTCGTGAATGCGTTGCCGGGTTTCGGGTTTGATCAGTGGGTGGTCGCTCAATGCTCTGGAGACGGTGGACACCGATACCCCAGCCAGGCGCGCCAAGTCCACCATTTGGTAGCGACGCGAGGATGTGGCTTTTGTCGCAGAAGTCTTTGAAATGCGCGGACCGGTACGGGACATGTTTTATCGAGAAACGGTGAATGCCCCGCACTTTACGCCGCAAATGCGACACATCGGTTACGCAAAATTGAATTTGTCATGTAACTTTGTTTCAAAGATAATTCGAACAGCATTCAACACCTACCGACATGAACCAACTTCAAGCCCTCAAGCAACACACCACCGTGGTGGCCGACACTGGCGACTTTCTGCAGCTGGCGCAGTTCAAGCCACAGGATGCGACGACCAATCCGTCGCTCATCCTCAAGGCTGTGCAAAAGCCGGAATATGCGCCCCTGTTGACCGAGACGGTGGCGGCGCACAAAGGTCAGCCCCTGGATGTGGTGATGGACCATTTGCTGGTGCGTTTTGGGCAGCAAATCCTCGAACACGTGCCGGGTCGCGTGTCTACCGAAGTGGATGCGCGTTTGAGTTTTGATACGGCCGCTACGGTGGCGCGCGCGCGCCGCATCATGGCGCTGTATGAGGCGCAGGGCATTGGCCGCGAACGTGTGTTGATCAAGATCGCTTCCACTTGGGAAGGCATTCAAGCTGCCGCTGAGCTGGAGCGTGAGGGCATCCATTGTAACCTCACGCTGCTGTTCGCGTTTTGTCAGGCGGTGGCTTGCGGCCACGCCGGCGTGCAGCTGATTTCGCCTTTTGTGGGCCGCATTTACGACTGGTACAAAAAGTCCGCGGGCGCGAGCTGGGTAGAGGCTGACAACGCAGGGACCAACGACCCGGGCGTGAAGTCGGTCGCTGCCATCTTCAACTATTACAAGAAGCATGGCGTCCGAACCGAGGTGATGGGTGCGTCTTTCCGCAATGTTGGCCAAATCACGGCGCTGGCGGGTTGTGACCTGCTGACCATCAGCCCGGATTTGCTGGCGCAACTGGCTGCTACTGAGGCGCCGCTGGCGCAGGCACTCGATGCCCAGTCTGCACAGGCCATGGACATTGCGGCCGTGCGTTACGACGAGGCCAGCTTCCGCTACGCCCTCAACGAAGACGCCATGGCCACCGAGAAACTGGCTGAGGGCATTCGTGCGTTCTGCGTGGACGCGGTCAAGCTTGAAGACCTGATGAAGAAGGCCTGAGCCCATGCGTTGCGACCAGACCCCTGCGTGGTCAGCCCTCCAGGCCCACGCGCAAACGTTTGCGGGCTTTGATCTGCGCGAAGTGTTCAAGACGGATACAGAACGTGTTGCGGCTCTGAGCCAGCAAGCGCCCCATGTGTTTGCAGACCTGTCAAAGAACCACACCGACAGCGCCACCGAGGCCTTGTTGCTCGAACTGGCCCAGCAGACGGGCCTGCTTGCACAACGTGATGCCATGTTCCGTGGCGAGCCCATCAACAACACCGAAGGCCGTGCGGTGATGCACTGGTTGCTGCGGCAGCCCGCAGGCAGCCTGCAGGGCGATCTGGCCGCACCGCTGGCGCAAGTGCACCAGACGCTGGATGCCATGCTGGCGTATGCCGAGCAGGTGCGCGGCGACAGCGCGATCACCGATGTGGTCAACATCGGCATTGGGGGTTCCGATCTGGGCCCGCAAATGGCGGTGCTGGCGCTACAGGACTTTGTGGCGCCGGGCAAGCGTTTCCATTTCGTGTCGAATGTCGATGGGCATGAACTGGCGACGGTGCTCAAAGGCCTGAAGGCCGAGAACACGCTGTTTTTGATCGCCTCCAAAACCTTCACCACCATCGAGACCATGACCAATGCCCGCTCGGCGCTGGCCTGGTTCCAGGCGCAAGGTGGTGTGGATGTGGCTCGGCACTTCGCAGCGCTGACCACGAATGTGTCTGCGGCGGCAGCCTTGGGCATCACCACCACCTTCGGTTTTTGGGACTGGGTGGGCGGACGCTACTCTATGTGGTCGGCCATTGGTTTGCCGGTCGCCATCGCCATCGGCGCGCAGGGCTTTCGCGATCTGCTGGCTGGTGCGCACGTCATGGACCAGCACTTCAAGATTGCGCCGCTGGCGCAGAACCTGCCGGTGCGTCTGGGCTTGCTGGATGTCTGGTATCGCAACTTCCTGGGCTACACCAGCCGATCCATTGCGCCGTATCACAGCGCCCTGCGGCGCGTGCCCGCGTACCTGCAGCAGCTGGAGATGGAGAGCAACGGCAAGCGCGTAGACCGCGATGGCCAGGCCTTGCCTTATGGCACATCACCAGTCTTGTGGGGCGAGCCGGGCACCAATGGGCAGCACGCTTACTTCCAGATGCTGCACCAAGGCACGGACGTGGTGCCACTGGAATTCATCGCCGTGAAAAAACCCACGCACAGCCTGGCTGATCATCATGAACTGCTGCTGGCCAACGTGATTGCACAGGCGCAGGCACTCATGCTGGGTAAGAGCGATGCAGGCGGTCACAAGCACTTCACTGGCAACCGGCCCAGCACCTTCTTGCTGCTCGATGAACTCACACCCGCCAGCTTGGGCGCCTTGATTGCATTGCAGGAGCACCGCGTGTTTGTGAGCGGTTCCATCTGGGGCATCAATAGCTTTGACCAGTGGGGTGTGGAGTTGGGCAAGGTGTTGGCCAAAGACATTCATGCGCGCATCGTGTCTGGTGACGCCAGTGGGCTGGATGCCTCCACCGCTAGCCTGCTGGCACGTGTGCGCTGAGCGTTTGATTCAGGCATAAAAAAACCCGCGATGGCCTCGCGGGTTTTTTCTTGGCCCGAAGGACTTTGCAGTCCTTCGGTGAGGGGCATTACATGCCCATGCCACCCATGCCGCCCATGTCGGGCATGGCAGGAGCTGCAGACTCGGCCTTGGGAGACTCGGAGATCATGCACTCGGTGGTCAGCATCAGGCTGGCGACAGAAGCGGCGTTCTGCAGGGCAGTGCGGGTCACTTTGGTCGGGTCCAGGATACCCATTTCGATCATGTCGCCATAGGTGTCGTTGGCAGCGTTGAAGCCGTAGTTGCCCTTGCCGGACAGCACGTTGTTGACCACCACGCTGGCTTCGCCGCCGGCGTTGTAGACGATTTCGCGCAGGGGAGCTTCGATGGCCTTGAACACCAGGGCGATGCCGTGGTTCTGGTCTTCGTTGTCAGCCTTGAGCTGGCCCCCAGCCTGACGGGCGCGCAGCAGGGCCACGCCACCACCGGTCACGATGCCTTCTTCTAAAGAAGCGCGGGTGGCGTGA
>JACCDG010501405.1_pt1 | contig 40851 bp, 36 predicted proteins | sample 7442471 | NCBI WGS metagenome assembly JACCDG01 (sample SAMN15323444, study PRJNA562643) | freshwater metagenome | isolation source: river surface water | place: USA:Blue River Watershed | collected 2017-08-17 | reverse complement strand
GTCAAATCACCTAACATGATGTGTCTTTGTATTACAGTCCAAAGAGACCAACGCTTGTCATCTTTTAACCAAGTTTGGTCATCGATCTCAGCTGCTGACTTTGGTTTGTAAGTTGAGCCTTCAAGTTCTGAATAGTCAAACCAATCGTATGGAAGAAATATATCATGGTTCATGATTTCACGCGCATCAATACGAGAAAAAACTCGTTTTTGCCACGCTACATCGCTGGCACGAACGTATTCGTACTCAACCTTTGAACGGACAGGCACCTCATCTTGGAGGGCAACACCGTCAATTACTCCGCCCGGACGAGTATTGTAAGGTCCTCGTTGTGGACGATCTTGAGCGTAGCTTGTTAAAGCTAATGCAGACGTGAGAAGAACAGCAATATATTTCATTGTCGTTAATTTAATTATGGCTTAACTGTAAGTACAGTTAACATCGTGTTTGGTCCACCTGTACCATTGTATCTAATTACTGCTGCAACTTTTGCACCAGCTTTAGCCTTTGCAACAGCACTTGCAGGAATCACACCACCAGAGAATGAAACTGGTGTTTCATTACCAATTGTGATTTCACCACCAAGTACATTGAAGTTCGCTTTTAATGGGCTATCCTTCAAAATTAGTGTTACGCGGGCTCCAGAACTTTTCTTAATGGTTGGATCAAGAATTTCTGGTTTAGGGAACGATTTAACTTTATACTTGAATGTTCCGTATGACTTCGACTTACCATCTTTATCTTTACCGGTAAGTGTAATCGATACTGAATTTCCTGCTCCTGGAGTTACAATGTAACCTTTGTAGCTCATTCCGTCTTCGCTCCAAGAAGCTGCTCTTGATGAACCACCAGCAACAGAGATAGAAGAAGATACTGCACCTGCTACAACAGGAACAACTTTGTTGTCATAACCTCTGTAAAGTACAGCCATTTCAGGTAAAGAAATAGATCCTTGTGCTTTTACAACGGCAACTTTCCATTCCCAGTCTCTTTTGTAAGGAACACCAGATTTATTAGTGATGGTAACAGAACCATTAACAGTCATGTCGGTTGCACCCGCTTTTAATTTGATGCGGCCAATACCATCTTTCACTTCAACTGAACCAGTGTTAGCGGTAACCACAGGGTTTTTATCAGAGTCATAGGCAGCCATTGTTACTAGCAACTCAACTTCTTCTCCTGATGTAGCGACACCTGGGCCACTTACTAACTGTTGAATTTTATTGAAAGAGAACTCACCAGTTGTAACTTTTGATTTCAATAAGTTTACTGCTTTTGCACGCGCACTTAAAATTTCATTCTGAAGTGAACTCAAAGAAGCCAAAGCACCTACTAAAGGAGCGTGGTCAAAAGTTCTACCTAACCAATGAATATTTTTTGCTTCGTGGTGATCAGCAAATTCTTGTTTCGTTAATTCTTGGTAAATAGAAAGAAGTGCTTCCATATCTTCTGGGTTCACTTTGTTTCCTCCACCTTTAATCATTTTTTCAATTTGCTTAGAAAGATCTTGGAAGTCTTTGTAGTCATTGATGTCTTTGACTTTAACTTTCCAAGAGTTCTTCTCTCCTTCTTTGTAAGTACCTGCAGTTTCTACAATTGACTTACGCAGACCGTTGTAAAGATCCCAAAGTTTTTGACCTTTTTTAGTTGGGTCAACTTTAGAGATTTCAGAACCCACGATCTCGTGCATAGGCACATCGAAGTTGTCTTTTTGTTGAATTGCTTGAAGGTACAAACGCGTAGGAAGCAAAGGCGTTTGTGGATCGTATTTTTTCCAAAGAATGCTCTCTTTATCGTTTGGCTTTGCAACCTTTACGCTTTCTGGACCTTCTACTTTTTCAATTAACTCAAGTTTGAGGTCATCTACGTATTTAATGAATTCGGCAACATTCTTGTCGATTTTCTCAATCATGCCAAGATATTTTTTAATCTTGGCTGCTTTAGCTCTACCCGCTTCGTCTTTAGTTACTGAAGATAATTCTTCAATTAACGTTCCTTTCGCGGTCTCACCACGATCGTATTGTGTAATACTTCCACGTTGAATGTTATCTTCAATTGCCACGAATGCATCGAGGATTTGTTTTGATACGTTCAACGCAAGAAGCGCAGTCAATACCAAGTACATGAGACCGATCATCTTCTGTCTTGGGGTTTCCTTACCACCTGCCATTTTCTTTAACTTTTAAAATGTGTAATTAATAAATATTATCATTAAAGAAAGGGATTAGCCTCTCATCGCACGCAACATGTTACCATATACGTTGTTCAAATCAGTTAAGTTTTGAGACAACATAGCCATGTTTTCGCGGTAAGAAGCCGTATCTTTTGCAGAAGCAGCTAAATCTGCCATGATGTTTTTGATGTTTTCTTGAAGACCACTCATTTGAGTCATGCTCTCTAGGTAATCTTGCGAAGATTTCAATTGAAGCTCGTATACATTGTTAAGTGCTCCTAGGTTTTGACCCAATTTTTGCATTTCAGCACCAAAGTTACCTTGACCATCACCAGCGATACCAGCGATAGCTGAAGCTGAAGCAGCATATTGTTCAGTCAATTTGCTTAAACCTTCTGATGCAGTTTCTAAGCTCTTAACATAAGAGTCAGTAGCACCTGCAGCTGTTGAAATAGCTCCTAAAGACTTCGCGTTGTCTGCGAGGTTAGACATACCATCTTTCAATTTAGCTAAAAGCGCTGAATCGATACCTGCTTTGTCCAATTCTTTAGCCAATTGATCAGCAGCACCGCCACCGCCGCCCATTCCACCTTTTTTCAAAAGCGGTAATAAACGGTTTTCGTCATTGTTTTCGTCAACTCCTAATTCTGGGAATACACGTGTCCAGTCAACTTCTTCGTGAAGCGGTTCCATTGCAATAAAGGCAAAGATCGCAGCTTCTGTGATTAGACCAACGATAAGCATTTGGTCAGCACCTGGCCAGTGCATGATTTTAAATAATGCACCCAAGATTACTACTGATGCTCCGTAACCTGTTACGTACTTTGTAATTAATTTGTACTTGCGTGATGCAAAAAATCCACCATTACCACTCATAATTTTTGTTTTTTAGAATTAGAAATTAAATTGTTAGTTGTTTATAGTTGTTTAGTTTAGGATAATATCTGTTTGAATCTCCTCTCCGTTCTCTTGCTCGATGTCCTTACCACCGCGTCCGAGGTGAGTCATCGTGTTACGGAATCCGATATAGCTTTTGGCTGTATCTTGGAATTCATAAGTTCTAGTTGCATTCATTAAGTAGTATCCGATATCTTTCCAAGATCCACCACGAATGACTTTTCTTTTCTTAGCTGGTGCATCACCATCTTTAGCATCGTACTCGAAGTCTTGTGCTAAGTCATGAGCGAACTCATAAGTAGACTCGTCATAGGCAGTAGAACACCATTCAGCAACGTTTCCGGCCATACAGAATAAACCGAATCCGTTCGGATTATAAGAATATACTTTAACAGTGTAGAAACCACCATCTTCAAAGTAACGTCCACGCATTGGTTTAAAGTTAGCCAAGAAACAACCGTTTTCGTTACGGATGTATGGCCCACCCCAAGGGTATTGTGCCATGTCGAGGTCTCCTCTTGCACCGCGCTCCCACTCAGATTCTGTAGGTAAACGGAAGTCGTTTACAAAAAGGTCACCGTTAGACTGCAACCAAGAATGGAAGATTTGCGTTCTCCAAACAGAGAATGCTTTCGCTTGAGTCCAGGTTACTCCGACAACTGGGTAGTTGTCATAGGCTGTATTCCAGAAATAATTCTGAGCCATTGGAGAATTGTTAGAATAAGTAAAGTCTCTTACCCAACAAAGTGTATCTGGATAAACGTGAATTCTTTCTTTGATGATGAAACGCGAACGATCAGAGTGCCCACGAATAGCGTTGTGAGAACCTTTGCTGTTGGCAAAACCCATATCGAGGTCTTGCCCAGGGTTTTGTAGAATGGTTCCTTCATAACTATTTACGTTATTAAGGCTTGTATTCTCTACTTTTCCGTTTTCATCGACGATTGGCTGTCCGTTTTCGTCTTGTGGTACTACTTTACCTGTGGTTTCGTCAACCCAAACTTTGCTGGTGTTTTGATCCATGGTCATGAGTGTAGCACGGTGGTTATCAATGGTTTTTTGATCTTTACCAACTGGCTCTCTAGGGCTACGCTTCGCTAAGTCTGGATCTCCATCTACATCATAAGCAACACCGGCTTTTCTTGATTCAGGTACAGGGTTGATTTTACCTCTGCGTGCTGCTTCTTTGTAGTCAATCCAGTAATAGTCAAAATACAACAAGCGTGTGTCAATTTCTCGGCGGTTATAAAAACGCTCTGCCTCGCTTAAGTACATGTCAGAAAGCATGAATGCTACCTCTGGGTCTTCGTAGTCGATTTCTTCTAACCAATTGAGTGTAAAATATTTACGATTGTCGATACGACCACCTTGCGTATATTTTACCTTGCTGCTAGCAGACTTTTCGTCTTTTTTATCGGCTTCTCCACCTTTTTTCTTGTCACCTTTAAAGGCATACATGGCAAAGATACCTGCAAGTTCATCGTCAGTGATGACAACACTTTTTTCAGTATCGGCATTTCTGGCTTTGAAATCAAAAGTTTGGCCATTGACCAATTCTTTCGGTTTAACTTTGGCTTTAGTATTTCCTTTTGTACCGTCCATTTCACCCATGAGCGCAAGGATAGTAAGGTCAACGTTTGCGTTGTTGGCAGAATCCATGAAAAGTTGGAAAGGCGTGTTACCACCTTGAACATCTGAACCAGCATTCACCAATGAGCGGTATGGCTCTCTGAAGAAGTTGTCTGGAACATTGACCCAGCGCTCTGCTTCTTCACCTGCACTGCGGCGATACAGTTTTTCACGAGCGATGGAATCGCGCACCCAATGTACAAATTGGCGGTACTCGTTGTTCGAAATTTCAGTTGCGTCCATGTAAAAGGCAGGAACAGACACAGTACGCTTGCGCGCAGTGTGGAAGCCCATGATGTCTTCATCATCTTCTCCTGCTTGGTATGCCCCTGATGGAACATAAACCATACCCTGCGGCATTTTGCCAGGGCCTAATACGTCCGGATACCAGGTGTCTCTACCACTCACACCTACTAAATTACCTTCGATGTCGCTACAAGCGTACAAGAAGCTAAGAACAAATAGAAAACTAAATAATTTTTTCATTCGTTTGTTTTTGGTTCTGACCTAATCCCAATTTAACTTGCTACAGGTATAATGTCGGGTATAACGTAAGAACAATAAAAATGGTTACACTTTTTTCCTCCTATAACCAACGAGGGTGTCTTGCTTTCGTTTTTGGTGGCGGCGGCAAGAAATAACAATATTTAACAAACATCTCGTGAGATCCTCTTGAGACGCTTGCTAGTTTATTAATGTTGATGTCATAAGAATATCCTACTTGGAAGTTTGCCATTGGCGAATAACCGGCCATAAGAGCAATTGCATCAGAGGTTCTGAAGGTAAGCCCACCATAAGCTGGATTACCACCGAGTTCCATCATGTAACGTGCATTGAGATCCATCGAATATTTAATAAGATCTGTGCGAACTAATGTTTGGATATCAATGTTGTTTCCTGTTCCAAAAGCGTCTTTTACGATGTAACCACCCATTAGATAGTAGTGACGTGCGGTTTGAAATGAAAGTGCGAGGTTGTTTGGGTCTACGCTCAAATCTGATTCAGATAAGTGAGTAGTGGAAAAACCAGCGTAATAATTTTTAGCTTGGAAATATAAACCGAAATTGGCATCTACAGAAGTTGCTGAAAAGCCAGATGGAATTGATGGGTCTTGAGCTGCAGGCAAGCCATTTGGTGTTACCCATACAGGATTAATACCGTAATTCATGAAACCTATTCCGACACCAATACCCAAAACACCCGCTCTACCAATCTGAACTGGGTAAGAGTAATTGACCAACATGGTATTTTGAGTTGAAAAACCGATCGCGTCATGGTAAAAGTTCACACCGATACCACCCGGAAAAAATCTGGTAAGATTTCCTTCAACATTTAAAACAGCAGAGTTAGGAGCACCGTTCACTTTATCCCATTGGTTGCGATAAATTGAGGTAGCACAGAAACCGTTGTACATGTCAATACCTGTTTTACCAGGGTTGATGCTCATTTTGTCAAACATAAAGTGTGTGACAAGCTTATCTTGCTGTGCATAGGATGCGAACAGCAAAACGGAAAAAGCAGCAGTTAATAGTCTGTTATTCAATAGCATAAGCTTGGTTTAGCAAGTAAGTAACGATCGTATTTTCATAGAATACGACAGTTTAAGGTGCTAAAGTAAGGAATTATTGCGGAAAATAAAAAGCTTTTTCTTGTAAAAAGAGTCATCCTAACTTCTGATAAGTCTTCCACCAGAGGTCCGGTAATTCATTTTTCATAGCAGCCTCGTAATCTTGTTTATCGCAAGGAACCATGTGGTGACGTTCGTATTTGGAGCCACTTTGCGGCGGATACGGTACTTCCATCCACCAACGCGCTGACTTATTACTTTTATAGAAAATGAGGGTTCTATTCACCTCTTCCATAAACACACTGAACTTGGTGTAATCTACTTTTGAACCAAATGGGAAATCGGCTACCCGAGCAAAGTAACCTTGTAAAAAATACCAAATACCTTCAGCTAACAAGGCAGTGCCAATTGGTTGTAAATGCTGTTCATTAAAAAATCCGATACTCGTTACTTTATCGGAGATGCCCGCATACTTAGTAATTTGACAGAATTGGGCAGCTGTAAATCCGTTTGGAGCTCCAACTGAAGCGCCTAAATCGGCAGCTTTGATTGCTTGAAGATCAACGCTGATGATATCAGCATTTCTGAGATGTGGCTCAGCCTTACGGAAGTCCTGATTGAATTCACCTAAACGACAAATATCAAAGAATAACTTTTCAAAAAGCTCATGTGCAGCAGCGCCTGCAAAAGGTTGCTGAAAACCCACCGCAGCATGATTGAACAAGTAACAAGGTCTTCGCGTAACAATATGACTCAGGAAATTAGATGAATCTAGCGCGGACTCTGGCTCACCTATATCGAGCCGACTGTCAATAGAACAGGTATTGACTAATTGTTCTAGTTGTTCATAGCCCAAATACAAAGCCATAGTGAGGTCCTGACTGCCTCCTATTACGATTGGAATAATATTATTTTTAACCAACTCAGCAACCACACTTGCCACGGCAAAATAGGTGTCTTCAATGGTAGCACCTGGTAAAATGGTGCCAAGATCATATATTTTTTTATCCCAACTAGTTTCAGGGTGCAGCGCATACAAATGCTCCCTGAAATCCGTGTTTTGAATACCAAAACCAACTACCGATCCGCGGTACTCTGGTACCTCAAAAATTGCACAGCCGGGCTCATTCAATTCAGGAAATTCTCCGTTGTTGGCATCAATATAGCTTCCGAGCTGTGATTCATTAAATGGAACAGCTGTTGTTATGGGCTGAAAGTATATAGATAGATCTTTCATTGCGCTAAAATTTTTGCGATATCCGGTTTGAAGTAAAGTTCAGATTTAAGCACTTTACCATCTTCACGATAGATTGGCTTTCCATTTTCATCAAGCTTACTCATGTTAGAACGTTGAATTTCCGCAAATACCTCTTCAATTTTATGTTGAAGACCGTGTCGTAAAATGGTGCCGCAAAGAATATATAGCTGATCTCCGAGTGCATCAGCAATTTCAACTAAATCTCCATTTTGTGCTGCCTCAAGATATTCTTCGTTTTCTTCCTTCATGAGGTTAAAACGCAACTGAACGTCAGCAGCGCTTAATTGAGCCGTTGGTTGTTGGTTATTCTCGATGCCAAATGCGTCGTGAAAACTTGCTACATCGGAGATGATATTTTTGAATTCCATAATTAATAATTGAGTAGTTTCTCTATGGCAACTTTGACTTTATTGGCGTTGGGCAACATAGCAGCCTCAAGATCTGAATTTAAAGGGATAGCAGGCGCGTCAACCGAAGCAACAATTTCAATTGGCGCATCGAGATTTTTAAAGCAAAGTCTTTGCAAGCGTCCTGCAAGGCCAAGGGTAAAAGTATTTTCGATTGATTCTTCTGTGACCAATAAAATCTTGCTGTGACGTTCGCAAAGTGCAGTCATAGCATCCATGTCAAGCGGATTAATGCTTCTGAGGTCGAGAATTTCAACTTGCCCATCAAAAGCGGCAGCTGCTTCAGCCGACCAATAAACGCCGCGGCCATAGGTAATAATACCAATTGAAGTGCCTTTTGAAAGATGAGCTGCATTAGCTTCTTGTACAATTCTAGCTTTACCTATTGGAACGATGTAGTCAGCACTAGGCTCTGTGCTCATGGCACCTTCTGTGCCCGGAATTTTGGACCAATACAAACCTTTGTGTTCTAGAATAACCACCGGATTTGGGTCATAGTAAGCAGCTTTGAGCAAGCCCTTGAGATCGGCACCGGTAGATGGATAAACTACCTTGATGCCACGGATATTTGCTAAAACAGATTCTACACTCGATGAATGGTAAGGGCCGCCTGAACCATAGGCGCCTATTGGCACGCGAATAACGCATGATACTGGCCATTTACCATTTGAAAGATAATTGGATCTTGAAACTTCTGTGAAGAGTTGATTGAGACCTGGCCAGATGTAGTCAGCAAATTGAACCTCAACAATAGGCTTTAAACCAACCGCTGACATCCCAACAGTTGAGCCAATGATAAACGCTTCTTGAATTGGTGTGTTAAAAACGCGGTTGTCGCCAAAAGTTTGAGCCAAGGTTGCTGCCTCGCGAAAAACCCCACCCAAACGGCCACCAACATCTTGACCATAGAGCAACGCTTCTGGGTGCTTTTCCATGATTTCACGCATGGCAAACAAGGCTGAATCTACCATGACGGTTTTCTTCTTTCCTTGTGGGGCGCGCTCCCCTACTTCTTCAGTAACGGTAGTTGGCGCAAAAATATGATCTTGAATGCTTGAAGGGTCAGGATCTGGAGCTTGAAGTGCTTGCTCGTAAGCAGCATCGATTTCTTTTCTGACTTTGGCTTCTAGATTGATAAACTCAGCCAAACGCACCTCTTGCTGTTCGAGTGCAGTTCTAAGTTTCGGGTAAGGGTCAGCTTTTGCCGCTTCTTCGAGGTCGTCGCGGTACCACTCTTTGCGAACACCTGAAGTGTGGTGACCAAGTAAAGGAACTTTGGCATGGATCAGAAATGGACGGCGCTCATTTCTAACCAAGTTAATTACTTCTTCTACAGTTTGGTAACAAGCCCAGAAATCGGTGCCGTCAATGGTGCGCGCCTCAATACCATGGAAACCTTTGATATATTCAGAGATATCTTGAGCTCTTGTTTCTTTTGCGTTTGCAGAGATGTCCCAGCCGTTATCTTGCACTAAATAAATGATCGGAAACTGCTTGAGTGCAGCCATCTGAAAAGCCTCAGAAACTTCACCTTCTGTACAAGATGCATCTCCTAAGGAACAAACAACAACAGGCGCATCTTCAGGACTCCAGTTGGCAAGGCCTGTTTTTTCTTTGTATTGAATACCCATAGCCACACCAGTAGTTGGGATGGCTTGCATGCCAGTTGCAGATGATTGGTGCGGTATTTTTGGTAAATCTGGGCGGTTCAACGAAGGATGCGAGTAATAGGTGCGCCCTCCAGAGAAGGGGTCGTCCTTTTTGGCAAAGACTTGCAACATGAGCTCTTCAGGTTTCATGCCAATTCCGAGCAGCAAGCTGTCGTCGCGGTAATAAGGAGAGACCCAGTCTTGAGCTTTGAGCTGCATACCAACAGCTAACTGAATGGCTTCGTGCCCGCGTGATGTAGCATGAACATATTTGGCAGTTACTTCTTTATGCTGCTCGTATTTTTCAGCCATCGTTTTGGCAGTGCACATGAGTTCAAATGCGCGCCACGAAAGATCTTTTTGTTTTGATTGACTCATTTTTTCAATTCGGTTGAGCAAATATACACAATGCTCTTAGATGAAGGCCTGCTTCAATTACTGAAGACTTTGGTATTTTTGTGAAAAAAAATTCAAGATGTTGGGATTGAAAATGGCAACAGACCCGCGTTGGGTGAAAATTGTCGAAAAGAATATTGAAGAAATTTTAGTGGACCACGCCTACTGCGAGCAAAAAGCAGCAAGTAATGCCATTTCCATGATTGTTCAGTATCCGCAGTACCCAGACCTAGTTGCCGCCATGAGTGCCATCTGCAAAGAAGAAATGGAACACTTTGAAATGGTGCATCAAAAGTTACAAGAAAGAGGATTGCAACTCGGTTTTGAGCGCAAAGACCCTTATGTCAATGACCTTTCCCTCTATTTAAAGCATGGCAAAACAAATAGCACGCCTGCAGGCGTTTTTGTCAATAAAATGCTTTTTGCAGCCATGATTGAAGCCAGAAGTTGTGAGCGTTTCAAAATTTTATCTGAGCAAATTAATGATGCTGACTTGCGCGAGTTTTACAGAAGCCTCATGGAAAGTGAAGCACGCCATTACACGACTTTTCTTGGTTTCGCCAGAAAATACGGCCAAGGCATAGATGTCGACAAAGCTTGGAAAGAATTCTTGAGCTTTGAAGCCGAACTAATGGAAAGTTACGGCAAAAAAGAAACGATGCACGGTTAGGCGCATCGTTTCAAAAATTGGTGGTGCTAGACTAATTTAAAACGAGAGTAAAATTCCGGCATTCACACCACGCACCTTCGGGGCAGATCCTTCGTTAAAGACATCCGTCAGGCCATAAGTCATATATAAACTCCAATCTCCGTAACCTACAGTGGCCATCAGGCTTGCTTGGAATGGATTGAATTGAAAATCATCTTTAGTTTTGTCTTTGTTCTTTTTACCATCGGCTTCCCATTTCTGCTCTTGCCGTGCATCTATACGAATTCCGCCGACAACTCCAGCTGAAATATTCCAGGCCTTGTTCGCATCTTTGCTCGTGCTAATTTGCAATAAAAGTGGTGCTTGTAAGTAAGATGAGCTCAAAACGTTTTTAGTGTAATTGACACCTGTATTGATTCCGATCAGGGTATCGTTTACCACACCTAAATCATAGCTTCCTTTCAATGAATAACGATTCCATTGGATACCCAAACCAGTAACTACACCAAGATAATCTTTGATAATTGGGAAGCGCTTTTCGGCAAAGTTAAACTGGATCCCAATACTTTTAGCTGGGTCTAGTGTCAAGAACCCAAGTTCAGAATCTGTTGCGATTTGATTGCTAGCATTCAAAAAGCCATTTGCCGTGATGCCTAAACCTGACCATATGGCATTACCATCGCCAGTTGTTTCACAGCCATCGCAATGGTTTTCCGAGTTCCATTCTTCTGCGTATTGCTCTTCATCGTTTTCAATAATTACTTTTTCATCAATGATGATTTTTCTTTGACCCTTGCCGTTTGGTCCTTCGAGTGCTTTTAAATCATCAAGGTCTTTGAGGTCTTTAGACTCTAAAATGACAATTTTCATATTGCCAATTTTGATTTGTGTGGTATCAGAAGATCCGTCAACAGAAGAGCGAACGATTGTTGTGTCCATGAATACATCGACACGGGTCACCATGGAGTCATTTAAATAAATACTTTTCATCTCTTCGGTAAGCATGGAATCCATTTGTTCGATGCGGCCATTGATCATGATGATGGTGGTGTCATTGCCTTGAATTTTGACAATTTTCTTGGTTTCGTTTTGCTGAGCAAATAAGGCGAAACCTGCAAATAAAAATGTAGAGAGTAATTTGATTTTCATTTTTTATTGATTTTAAACTTATGACGAGGTGTCTTCATTTTTGTTACAATTATTTTTTTGCACGGCTGCGTTCAAAGCTGATTGGCCCCAATTGAAACACGATTTTATCGGTGGCCGAGCCTTCTTCTACATTGTAGCGAACAGGAATGCCGATGGTTTCACTGGCATAACGTGCCATGGTTTCATAACGGAGGTCTGCGGTAGGTGTCGTGGTGCCAAACAAGCGTTCGTTTGTTTTTTGGAGTAAGAAAGTTTTGACCGTAACGGGTTCTTTTGCTAAAGCACTTTTTACTACCTGTCGGTTGCCTTGTTCGGAAACGTTTGGATTTGTATTTTGATCGGAGTGCAGTAAGCCTAAGGAAGTTTGGTTATTATTATTTGCTAATGCGGCTTGATTGACATTTTGCGCCACAAAAATTTCAGGGTTTTCTTGTGCTGAAGGAATGATTTCATGTACAATGCAGTCTCGTGGTGGAAGATCAACGAGCTGCGGATGCAAGGCGATCTGCGGATTTATATTGCTCGCGAGTAATTCCGAGGGAGCCGATTCTGAATGATTATTAATTACTTTTTTACTTGCTTTTAAATGGGCTTGAACAAGAGATTTTTTCTGAATTAAGCCCGGTTGATCATTTTCTTGGCCAATCAAAAATAGGGTCAATAAAATTGCAGCGGCTGAAGCACTGATTGTGGCTACAACATTTTTGAATTGAATCTGGCGAATTGGCGCTTCCTTTAAGAGCGTTTCAATACGTGGATATGTGATGTTGAGGTCAGGCTGTAATTGAGTATATTGAATTTGGGCCGCTACTTTTTGGTAGTTGGTATCCTGACCCAATTCTTTTAAAAGCAGCGCTTCATTAGGTGAGAGGATGCCTTCTAAATTACCGATAGCTAGTTTTTCATAGGGGTGCCCCTCCTCTGAAGCGTAGGTTGCGATGTTTTCTAAATTGGACTTCAATAAAGATGGCCCCGAATAAGAGAGCGGTTCTGGGAACAGTGTAATTGGATCTTCTAAATCGAGTTGAAAATCGGGATTTTCTGCTAGGAAATTGTTTAATAAAGCAGTTTGCTCTTTGGAGAGCGTACCATCATGGTAGGCCAATATTAAATCTGCTATTTGAACTTCTGTTAATTTCATATTAGTACCTCCATTTTACCAATATATTGTTTTAAAAAGCGGCGCGCTCTGAAAATGTAAACCTTTACTTGGTCTACTGAAAGCGCCGTCATTTCGGCTATTTCTTGGTAGCTGTAGCCCTCGAAATCTCGGAGGGTAAGCACCGTTCTTTGGATGTCATTGAGTCGGGCAACACCTTCATCAATGAGTTGTTGAACATCGTGAGCCACTCCCGGGCTGTGAACAGGATCGGGTAAGGAACTGAGATGCTGTTGCTGTAGGCTTTGTCTGCGGCTGCGGTCAATTTGCAGGTTGACAACCGTCCTGAACAAGTACGACTTAACACGTTGGTAATCTACAGTATCAAGACGCAGCCAAAGCCGTTCAAACGCATCTTGAACAAAATCTTGGGCAAGGTCGGTGTCTCTGACGTTCTTTAAAGCAAAACGATAGAGGCCATCCGAAAATTCGCGGACACAAGCATTATATTCCTGTACAGTCATCGTGACAATCAGAAGACGACTTCAAACTTCTTTTGTTACAAAAAAAGTTTTTATTGCTTGTATTTATCTTGGTACTTGTGATAAAGCTCTTCTTGGAAATTGGTAGTTGGGCACAACTTGCCATTGATGAGAATTAGGCTTACGGCATTGGTTTTCATTTCTAGTGCGGGACCTTTTGAAACGAAAAACGTAGCCTTTTTACCGGCTGCTAAGGTGCCGTAATCTTGGTCAATTCCCATGATTTTGCAAACATTTAAAGATACGGTCTGCAAGGCTTCTTCTTCGCTGAGCCCATAAGCCATGGTTGTTCCGGCCTGAAATGGCAAGTTTCTGGTGTTCATGGCTTGCATATCGCCGTCATTTTGAAGACAAAACAAAATGCCCTGGGCTTTCAGCAAGGCTGGCAAACGATAGGGTTGGTACGTGAGGTCATCTTCGTGTCTTGGTAGACTATGAATGCGATTGAGCATGACGGGAATTTTTGAATCTTTGAGTTTTGGACCCACTAAATGAGCTTCGTCGCCACCTACAATTACAGGAAAGGGCAAAGCAAAAGCTTGAGCAAAATCTATGACGTCCACGATTTGTTGGATGCTCTCCGCATGAATATACACTCGTTTTGTGCCTTTGAAGCAGGCCTTCATGGCTTGGATTCTGAGCTCTACAACTGGTTCTGTACGATCAAATGCAGCGGCTTTTGCTGTTTGGAAAAAGTTGTATATCAGCTGTTTGTCTTGCGCATAAGTTTCCTTGTTAGAAGGCCAATTGACATGAATGCCATCATTGGCAACGATAGTAGCGTCTTCCCAGTTCCAACCCGATAAATTCATGATGGCTGAAGTCCCTGAGATGAGTCCGCCTCTTGGTGTGGCTTGTGTAATCAGCACACCATTGGTTCTTACGGTTTCTACAACCCTTGATTCGACATTAAATGCAACTTGCGCACGCACATGCGGATTCCAGATACCCACATCGTTGAAATCACGAGTGGCCCTTACTGCATCAATTTCGGTGAGACCTAAAGTATTGTTTGCTGAAACTAGGGCAGGATAAATATGCTGGCCATTGAGTTGAATGATGGTATCCCAATCTTTTGGGTCAAATGTTTGTGTGAGGGCATTTTTGACAAACACAATGCGGTCATTGACCACACCAATTGCGGCAGATTCCAATACCTGACCATCGCCGATATGTGCAACCCCATTGAGTAGCAGCGTGCGTTGACCTAATGCAACCAATTGCCATCCGAGGCATAAAAATAAAAGTAACTGCTTCATGATTAATGGGTGTTTTCTTGGGTTTCTGCTTCCTCTCCAAGTGTGTCACAATGGAAATGTTTTTTTACTTTCTTCTGAGGTGCTTTACTCGGCTCTCCTAACTCGTTAGAGGCCAACATCAGTGCCAATATGCGGTTGCGTTCTTTTTGAATTTGGGTCAGTTTTGCTTCCTGAACAGCTTCTTCATAGTAAATCACGCCATCAACAAGTGTCATGGATGACCGTGCTGTGATACTAAGCGGGTTGGCAGTCCACAAAACTAAATCGGCATCTTTGCCCGCTTTCACACTCCCCATTCTTTGATCGAGGTGTAGGATTTTTGCCGGATTAAGTGTGACTAATTTCCATGCTTCTTCTTCAGTCATGCCGCCATATTTGATGGCTTTTGCAGCTTCTTGATTCAAACGGCGACCCATTTCTGCGTCGTCAGAATTTAGACAAACCAAGACACCTTGTTCTTGCATGAGGGCAGCATTGTAAGGTATGGCGTCATTGACCTCAAATTTATAAGCCCACCAATCAGAAAAAGTAGAGCCAGCTACTCCATGAGCTTTCATTTTGTCGGCCACTTTGTATCCTTCTAAAATATGGGTAAACGTATTGACTCTGAAGCCCATGGAATCAGCCACGTGCATCAACATATTGATTTCAGACTGAATGTAAGAGTGGCAAGTAATGAAGCGTTCGGAACGCAAAATTTCAGACAACACCTCTAATTCGAGGTCAACTCTTGGTGCTGTTTTAGATTTACCCGCTTTGTAGTCGTTCCATTCTTTTTGATAAGCTTTGGCACGATAGAAGCCATCATAGAAAACTTGCTCAACGCCCATTCTGGTTTGAGGAAAGCGGACGGTGTTGAAATCGCCCCAATTGGCCTGCTTGACATTCTCGCCGAGCGCAAACTTGATGAATTTAGGCGCGTTAGCAATGAGTAATGCTTCTGGCGTTTGTCCCCACTTGAGTTTAATGAGCGCCGATTGGCCACCAATTGCATTTGCAGAGCCATGTAAAAGTTGCGCAGCTGTAACGCCGCCTGCAAGCTGTCTGTAAATATCGATGTCGTCGGGATTCACAACATCGGCAATACTGACCTCTGCCGAAATGGATTGCCCACCTTCGTTCACGCCTTTTGAAATGGCAATATGCGAATGTTCATCGATGATGCCACTTGTTAAATGCAGTCCTTTTGCGTCAACGACTCTGGCCCCTGCTGGCGCTGAGATCGATTGGCGGCTCACCTTGATGATTTTTCCATCTTGTACCAGCACATCGGCGCCAACCAAAATTCCTTCTTTTTCATTGGTCCAGACAGTGGCGTCTTTGAATAAAATTGTTTTGGTTTTTTGCACTTCTGTATTTCCAAAAGCCATATTTGGAAACCATACTGCCCCGTTGTGTAAAGTATCTGGTTTCAGGCTAGTTAATGGTTGGAGCTCTGTTTTTTTGTTCTGAATGGCAGACCAACGGATCCAAGCGCCTTGTGCATTGGTGCCCTCGCCTTCTAGAACCGCACCGTCTTTCAAAACTTTACCGTGTAATTGAATGAGTTGTTTTTCGGGTTGCCCTAAAGACAAGAACTGCAGCGCAATATCTTGTTGATTCAGGATGACATTAGCTTTGGCAGTGAGCGTGTCTGTTCCTTTCACTAACCATGCTTTAGCTTGCGGACGCTCAGGGGTTCCGCTGATTTGTAAGCCATACGTTTGATTTTCAAAGCGGAGTGTATAAGTACCTAAAATTTGAGCTGTGTTTGGTGTTTTCCAGACTTTTTGCGCGCCTTGATTCCAAGACTCCAATAATTGAGCTTCATGGGTGAAGGGATTGCCATTGTAGATTGAAAAACTAGCCAATTTTCCGACTTCCAAAGTGCCAATTTGACCTTCAAGACCAAGCCAAGCAGCAGGAATGGTGGTGAGGGCGGCAAGTGCCTGGTTGGGCGCCAAACCTCTGTTGATGGCTTTGCGCAAGTTCGTCCAGAACTGATCGGCATTTTTTAAACCTTGTGTACTGATGGCAAAGTCGAGTTGCTGCTTCGCTAAAAGCGCTGCATTGGCAGGCGCAAGCTCCCAGTGCTTGAGGTTGCTGAGTGGAATTTGACTGGCTAAATACGGATCTTTGACATCGTAGGCCTCCGGGAAATTAAGAGGCAAGACAAGTTTTGCCTGGAGCTCTTTTAGTGTCTGGGCAATGGCGTATTCATTGCCTGAACCCACATAAATAAAAGGGCTTTTGAATTCTTTGGAAATTTTTTCGGCACGCAGAATCTCATATTTGTCGGTGGTTTTGAAAAAGGTAGGCAAGGTGTAAATGCTTTGCCATTGATTCAAAGATTCGGAGTATGGTAGTTTGGCAGCGTTAGTCGAGTAATAATTTAAGTCATACAAAGCCTGACGAAGTAAAGCTATAGCTCCCATTTGGGACGACGGATAACCTTGATGGCTCCCACCCTTTTCAAAAGAATAATATTGCGCCGCCTTTGCTTTGACAATCTGACGATGAACAGGCCCCTCGCCTAAACCTACAAAAGCACCACTGCCCCTGACAATTCCGTCTGTAAAATGTGTGAGTGCAAATCCAAAACCAGCTTGTTGAAGTTGCTCAGCTTTAGCTGCCTGATACTGATAAGCTGCGGACGCAGCAAGCTCCGGATGAATCGCCTCATTCCAGTAATAGGCACCCTCTTTATTGGATTCCATTTGTGGGCGCCATCCACTTCCTTCGTACTTGACAGGTTCTAGGCCCACATCTGAATAAAGTTCGACAAAAGATGGGACGATATATTTCCCGGTGTAATCAAGCACTACGGCTCCGTCTTGCTTGATTTGCTTTGCGACCTTGATGATTTTGCCGTCTTTTATAAGTAGATCGGTGGTTTGAGCCGTCTCGCCCGGCTTGATCACTAAAGTGGCATTTTGGAGGAGAATATAGTTTGGTTCAGTGGCTTTAACCCCGTTTTCAGGTCCAAATTGCGCCCTTAACTCGAGTGAAACGAAGACACTCAAGCAGAAAAATAAAAAGCTTGCTTTCATAAGGTGTGAAAATACAAAAACTCTGAGAAATACGCTTCCTGATTTAGGCCTCAGGGACATATTTAAGCGCCTCTCGTTTGGCTAGCCCTTGCAGGTTTTCTTCCAGCACCACTTTTTGCACCCAAATTGGCTTCCATTTAGATACCTCTCGCAAGGACCATCCGATGGCCTTTTGAATAAAAAATTCTTTATTCGATTTAAAAGTTCGGATATAATATTGTAAAAGATCTAGGTTGGTTTTTTGCTTGTATTTCAATTGATGAATGAGCAAGGTACGATGCAACCAAAAATGCTCTGATTCTTCCCATTCTTGGGCCAAGACTTTGAATTCATTAGGAAATTTTGTTGCAAAATGCCCAACACTATGCGAAGCAACAAGGTCAAGGGAATCCCACCAAGTTTGATTGCTCAAGATAAAAGTAAGTGCAGTGCCGTCTGAGGGTTGCGCAAATTTTTTGTAGTTGGCAAGTAAAAAATCAATGGCAATGTATTGAACTTCACGGTATTGATTTGCCCAACATTCATAAATGAACTCCCAAGATGCTGAGGGCTTGAGTTGCAACAGCTGTGCTTTGTGCTTTTGAAAAATTTCTTTTCGCGGGCCCGACATCACGCCTAAAAAAGAAAAATTGTTTTTCATGTAGGCCTCCATCTGCTCAACGCGAGTAGGGTCCTTGACGCGTTCCAAAGAATGTTGAATGTCTTGAACTAATTCATGCATGCTGAAAAAATAAAAAATGGCAAATCATAAGCCGGGTTCTGTACCAATGGCTGCACGCAGCTTTGGTGTCTATCATTTATCTAGCTCCAAACTCACGCTTGGAGTCCATCAACCTACCCTCCGAGTCAGGCGAGCAGCCCTCTCTGCTTGCGCAGGCCCCGGTATATTTGGTCTTTCAGCTCGTAAGGTTTACCCTGCCCTGCTTATCGCTAAACAAGCGGTGGGCTCTTACCCCACCTTTTCACCTTTTCCCCAGTAAACTGAGGTAGTTTAATTTTCTGCGGCACTTTCTGTACCACAACCATCGCTAGTTGTAGCCCTTCCCGTTAGGAAGTACGATGCTCTGTGCTGCCCGGACTTTCCTCTTTTCAAATGAAAAGCGATAGACTGATTTGCCGAAACAAAGGTATTAAAGTTTAACGAGCTTTCTTACGAATTGTCCTTTTGAGGCGTGTAGGATTAAAGTGTAGGTTCCGGAAGGCAATTGTGTAAGGTCGATATAACCAATAGAACTGGTATTTTCCTCGACTTGAACCACTTTGCCCATGGAATTCAAAACCTCGATGCGTTCCAACAAAATTGGCGTTTGAAAGAAAACTAAATCGGAGCATGGATTTGGGGAAAGCACCAATTGTGCGTCGAGTTCAGAGATACTTGCATCTAAGCCCAAGTAATTATCCTGGTATTCAATGGAGGTGATCCCTTGCCCCTGCTGACCAAAACCTCCTTCAATGACCTTGAGTAAATAATCTTTTTTACCGTTTGTCCACCACTCGTATTCGGTGGTTGTAAAACTTGGTGGCGCAATCCAGGCACCCTGACCAAAAAATGTTTGATAAATAGAATCTGTTTCTTCGATGTCGTGACGAATTCTGAGTGCTTGGAAAGTGCCGTAAGGTGTTGTGAGTGTTCCCCAGCCATCTATCGTTGAGCTGCGCTGGCGGTGCTGAATGAACTTTATATCGGCAGCCGGATTCAAGTCGACATAAGTATAGCCCCGAGAGGTGTAAGCGTCATTGAAATTGAGTGGTAATTCGTATCTGGTTTCGATGGTATCAGATTTAAAAGGTAAACCCTGACCTTGTACATCAATTGAATAACCAATGCTTGTAATGGCACTTGAAGTTCTTTTTGAGTATTGGGCTAGATTTGATAATTCAATCGGAAGAAAAGCTGAAAATTGCTCGATAGGCAAGGCTGTGGAAGGATTGTAATAACTAGCTCTGTATGGGGTTGAAGCGATAGGGCCATAGGTGGCAATGATTAAAAATGAGGTGAAGTCTAGCGCCTCAAAATTTTTCAAGGTTTGAGTTTGAGCACTCAGTTGAGAGAAATCCCAGGTGGCATTTGGGCCAGTAGTTTGAAGGTCGAGAGGTATTGGCGCTGCTTGGCTATAACGTATGGTGTCATTGGCATTGGCGTGGTCTGCAACAGCCACGGTGATTTGGGCGAATATTTGCGGACATAAAAATAGGACTAATGCACTGAAGGCTAATTTCATAATTGGAGTTTGTAGATAAAATTAGATTTTTTATTCGACTTAGAGATGCTAACTTTACGTCATGTCAGCAGTCATTGAAGCATATTACCATACTTGGGAATCAGAGCTTACCCTGCTGCGCACCGATGACCCCTTGGTCAATATCGATTTCAACAAAGTAGTTGGCGAACCTGCGGCCCTTTGGGAAGGAACCAGCATAGCTCAATCTATTCTCAAAGAAACCAGAAAAATCAAACGCGAACAAGGTATAGATGCCTTGGTCCTGACAACAGGAGTTTTGCAGTGGCAAAAAGGTCAAAAAAAATTACAAACACCTGTTTTTTTCCACGAAGCACTTAGTTTTCAGGCCGAGCAAAAAAACATAGAATTTGCAGAACAGCCCGAACTCAATCCATTTGTCAAACTTTATCTGAAGAATGAATGGCAACTAGAAGCGCCAGACAATCCAAGTGTTGAGTGGATCGAGACCCTCATACAGAAAGGTGTTTTTGAAAGTTATACTCCTGCAACTTATATTGGAAATTTCCATCCTCAGCGTTATGAACTAAGAAGAGAATGGGAAGCACTCAAAACTCAAGATGAGTTTTCAACGGCCCTGCTTCAGGTGCTTGGCGATTTCGACCAAGAAATAACAGCGAATGGGAAACAATTTGAAGACAGTATTTCACCTCTTGATCCCGATCAAAAAAAGGCACTAGAACTGGCCTCAAGCACCTCTTGTGTCATTTATGGCCCTCCCGGAACAGGTAAGTCTGCTGTCCTGAGTAATTATATCGCGCAACTCATTTTTGAGCAAAAAAAGGCGCTTGTTGTAAGTGAAAAACGCGGCGCACTAGAAGTGCTCAAACACAGGTTGACAGAAGTTGGTTTGGGTCAGTATTGTTTAGTGGCGCCCAATAAAAATGAACTCAAGGGCTTTTACCAGCAGCTGCAATCCGATTTTCAAGCTTTACTGCAGGCCAATCCCAAGCCAAAGGCATTACAAATAAATGCCACAACTAAGGCTGCCCAATATTGGCAAGAACGCCATGAACTCCAAAAAGAAAGCAAGCAAAGCTTTGAAGCACTTCAGGAACTTTTTGGCACAAAACGTATCGTCAGTAACGCGTCAAATGCGCGTTGGAAACAATGGTTAGCACATCGCGCTTATCAAAAGCAAATTCCTACGGCGTTGTTCGAAATTTTACCGCAACTCGGTAAAGTCTGGTCCGAAAAAGAAGCCCTTTGGTTAGAAAAAGCATGGGAAGAGTGGCAGCTTTTACGCGCAGCATTGAAAAACGACTTTGCGCTTGAAACCACGAGAGATTTAGACGAGCTCGCTAAAAAAAGTCTCATTTGTCAGCAATTTCAAACGCAAGTTTTTCAAAAATATGCCAAACAGATTTTGGCACAGCAACAGGGTCTTGAAAAAACACTAACACAATATTTACAAAAAGAAAAAAAGCTGGCGCTCCTAGAGCAAAACCTCAGCGCATGGCTACAAATTCCGAGCAAAGAAGAGTTTCCGCTCTTAAAAGCAAGGTCAGAGGAAAGCGGGTTCTTCAAAAAAAGACAGTGGCGCAAAATGGCACAGCAGTGGTTGCGTTTACCTGAACTTCAACTAGGTCAATTTGAAAAAGACCTGAATCTTTATTGGCAATCGAAAGTGCAAGTGCAGCAATACCAGCTCAAACTTGAAGGAATAGGCCTTGAATTGAACAAACAAGATTTACTCATTTTATTGCAATTGCTCAAGCAAATCAATTGGGAAGCGCTGTCATGGTATCAAGGATTAGCTTCAACCGAACGTTCGTTATACGTTTCAAAACAAACCCAAATTTATCGTTTAGCGAGTTTGAACCGCGAGTTATTTCAAACGACTGAACTTCCATTTGCAGCACTCCAAATTCAACTTTCAAAGGTATTTGAAACCTTACAAGCAAATTTAGATAAGCTGCAACAAGTTCCATTTGAACTTTGGTCGACACTCAGGCAAGATGAGGAAGTAGCCGAGGCGCTCAAAGATGAATTTTGGGGCTATTTGCGCACTCAATTTCCATTGTTATACCAATGGGATGAGCATGTTATCAAGCGTGAAATAGAGACTACACTCGACCAAAAACTAGTCGCGCAACAGCTTTTTCAAGAAAAGGTGCAGCAGCGTCAACTTGACAAATTTCAAGAACTTGAGCATTTGCTAACTGCTCCTATTCGAAAGCTCAACGAAGCACAAAAAATAGCCCGACAAAATCTGCGTAAAGGCAAGTCAATCCTCGTGAAAGAAATGGCCAAAACACGGCAGTTTAGCTCACTTAAAACACTACTTGAAGGGCCTGCTGCAGACTGGCTTTTTGCCATTTATCCGGTATGGTTGTTAAGCCCTGCTTTAGTAGCTAGCAGTTTGCCAATGCAACGCTCATTGTTTGATTTCGGACTCTTTGATGAAGCGAGTCAGTTGCCCTTGAGCCATGCAATTGGCGCGCTACAACGCGTAGAAACGGCCCTCATTGCCGGAGACCCTGAACAAATGAGCCCAAGTTCCTATTTCTCGGCACAAGCCGATGGTGTCATCGATCTTTTGCATCAGGCGGCCTTTCACTTGCCAGGTCAGTTATTGCGTTATCATTACAGAAGTGAGCATCCTAGCCTCATTGCCTTCTCCAATCAGCATTTTTATAAAAATGAACTGCAAACTTGGCCATCTACTAGCAATAATCAAACCGCTATCTTTCAACACTTTGTAGCCGATGGGCAATATCTTGAGCGACAAAACATCAACGAAGCGCAAGCATTGGCCAAAGACCTCAGTAAGCTCTTGAAGCAAAACGATAAAATTGGCGTGGTGGCCTTTTCTGTACAACAATTGCAATGTATTTATACGCAACTTTCTCAAATAGACCAGGCCATTTTAGAAGATAAAATCAATCAACGGCAAGCGTTTTTCTTGGCGCTCGAGCAAATTCAAGGCGAAGAATGCGATCATTTACTCATTAGCTTTGGTTTTGGGAAGAATGAGCATAACGAGTTCAACCTGCGCTTTGGACCTATGAACCAAGCGCAAGGCGGCAAAAGGCTCAATGTCCTGCTAACCCGTGCTAGAAAATCTTTGCACTTTTATTGCTCAGTAAAGGCGGCTGATTTTCCGGCAAAAAGAAGCGAAAGTGTTGATTTGATTTACCGATGGTTTTTATTTCTAGAAGACCCTCAGCTACAAACAAAAAGTCATGACCCACATGAAATTTTGGCTAATGCTCGTGATTTTGACACGTATTTGCATTGTTATCGGGTACTGAAGCAGCGTTTGAGTCTGCCGAATCGCGTTTAGGAACTGGGTCATAGCCAAAACCACCTCTCGGATGACAGCTAGATATGCGTTTCAAGCCTAGAAATGTACCTTTGATTGGCCCCCAAACCTGTATGGCTTCGATCATGTAAGACGAACACGTGGGTGTGTAGCGACAAGTTGCCGGAAATAAAGGCGAGATAAAAAGTTGGTAAACTCTTACCAATAAGATGAGTGGAAATCCGAGCCACTTTTTTAAAATGCGCATGGGTAAAATTAAGCATTTCAACATTGTGGTGTGTAAAGACAATTGTTGTAACAAAAATTCACCTTGGGGTTATTTGTAATTTTAAATCATGAAAATCAGTACGCTGCTCTCCGGCCTTATTTTAACCTTCCAATTACAACAAATAATAGCTCAGCCCCTCAGCACTTGGGAGGCCGACAAAATCAATGTGCATCAGGCACACGGCGTACACACAATTATGCATGCCGAAGCCCTTTTTGAAGACCGTTGGGATCAGCTTCCGCAGGCTCAGTTCTGGAAAAAAATCATGTTACTTGCCCCTGACTCTTGTTTGGTCAATGTAGCAGCTACGCGTCAAGTTTTAGCAAAAATGTCGAATCGCGACTGGAACCGCCAAACTGAAGCGCAAAAAGATAGCACACGCCAAGCCTTAAGAATTGCCTATGGTTTGCCATCTACAGAAAGAATCTATGTCACAACTGGCAAAAATGACTTCTATAAGTTTAATGAAGTGTATCCTAGTTTATCAAAAGGAGTTGCCGCATTTGAACGTTACGGCGTTGACCCATGGTATGCACAAGCCATTTTGTTAATTGAAAGCCCTGCCCAAATGCGCAAGTCCTCTACCGGAGCTTATGGTGCATTTCAATTGATGCCGAGTGTAGCGAGGTCTCAAGGTTTAATAGTAAATAGTGAAACCGACGAAAGAAAAGATTTTGAGCGCTCGGCATATGGCGCTGCACAATTGATTCGCAAAATTTGCATTCCTGAGGCCAAGAAAATTTTAGCTGCACATCAAATAACCTACAATGAGTCGGACATGTGGTTTCGCCTTTTTGTACTGCATGTTTACCACGCAGGAGCGATGAATGTAGCCGCAGTTGTCAATAAAATTCAACCAACCGAAGGTTCGCAAGAACTCATTAAAGCCATGTGGCAAAATTCAGCTGCCGGTTTTGGAAATAATTCGCAAAACTATTCTCAGTTGGCCTTAGCTGCCCAATTGATTTTGCACGACATGGTTTATCAAAATTGTACTGAAATCAGCCCTTGTGTGGGTCGTTAAGCCAGTACATTTGACCTTGATCTATCTTTAAATTTGCTTCAAAATTATTGGTGTACAAAGCTCCTGTACCAAAGCCCTGCGCAAGGGTTAACGGATAACAAGCGCCAAATTGTACAATAGCATTGAGCCCGATTGAACTTTCCAAGGCGCTAGTGAGCCACCAGTCAATTCCCAAACTTTCTGCAATGGCAATCCATTCTTTGGTGCCCGTAAAACCACCGTGTAAACTTGGTTTTAAAATGATGTATTGTGGCTTAATTTCGGAGAGCAAGGCCACCCGTTCCTGATACGTATTGACACCTATTAATTCCTCATCAAGGGCAATGGGCACGATGTTTTCCCGACACAAACGAGCCATTTCTTGAGCCTGCCCAGCTTGAATGGGCTGCTCAATACTATGCACTTTTAAAGCTTTCAATTCGGCTAAAATGGATGCTACTTTTTCTGTGGAAAAGGCACCGTTGGCATCTACCCTCACCGTGATTTGCTGCTCTGAAAAATGTTGGCGAAGCTCTTGGATGAGCGCCAATTCTTCCTCCCAAGCAATCGCGCCAATTTTAAGCTTGACAACCTTGAAACCTTGCGCAATTTTTTGCTGAATTTGCTCGCGCATATTCATTTGTGTGTCCATCCAAACCAAGCCATTGATCGGAATGGACTGCTCCTTTCTAGTAAACGGAGTATCAAAAAGAAGGGGGTATTTCTCTGCCTGAATGCTGAAGATTAAAATTTCTAAGCCGAAAATAAACGACGGATATGCAGCCCACTTGGCAACAAATTGCAACCAAGATGCTGAAGACATGAAAGCGGGCGTTGTCCATAACTCAAGGGAAGTCAAGGCTTCAGATAGAAAACTTTCTAGTTGACTTTGGTATTGCGTTTCATCTTGAAATTCTGGTGACAAACCCGGTATGATCGGGAATTCTGTCTCGATTTGGCGGCCACTAGTTGTCGTGTGTGTAAAAATCCAGGAGGGTTTGCTCTGCAGTACTCCGCGACTGGTGCCTGCTGGTTTTTTGAAAATCAGGCGGTGCAAACGCAATTGATCAAGCATGATGATACGGTTCTCCTTTTAATATACTGTAGGCCCGATAGAGCTGCTCGAGAAAAATCATTCTTACCATCTGGTGCGAAAAGGTCATTTTGGAAAGGGATAATTTGTAATCGGCGCGTTGGTAAACCGCTGCGCTGAAGCCGTAGGCGCCGCCAATAATGAAAACAAAAGGGCCTGCGTGCTGTAGTTGTTTTTTATCTATCCAGGAGGCCAATTCTTCAGAACTAAAGTGCTGTCCATTTTCATCGAGGAGCACCACAAAATCTTGTGGCTGTAATTTTTCAAGTAAGAGTTGCCCTTCCTTTTCTTTGATTTGGGCCTTACTTAATGCTTTTGGATTTTTGACGTCGGGAAGTTCGAGTCTTTCAAATTGGCAGTAATGAATGAGTCTGCTTTGGTAACGCTGTTCGCCGACTTTTAAATCGTCGAAAGCTGTTTTGCCAATGACCACAAACTTGACCTTCATGCTTATACCGCTTCGACACCTTTGAGTTCAGGAGCTGCAAGTTTGAGCGCTTCCTCTAGGCCGCCTTTGATGGTCATTTGCGACATCGAGCAGTCACTGCAAGAACCCAATAAACGCACTTGAACAATGGCGTCATCGGTGATATCAACCAATTCCATATCGCCGCCATCGGCGTGCATAAAAGGTCTGAGTTGATCTAGTGCATCGAGCACTTTTGCGCGTAATTGTGCTTTCTCCATCAAATTAAGCTTTTGGCGTTGCAGCGTCTAGGCGCTGTAATTCGATCTCAAAGTTATGAACTAATTCATCAAAAGCCTGTGTTGTAGGTGTATTTTGCTGAAAAACAGCTGGTCTGCCTGCATCTCCGGCTTCACAAACACCCTGAACAAGCGGAATACTTCCTAAAAACGGAACGCGCATCCCTTCTGCTAAATTCTTGGCACCATCTCTACCGAAAATATAGTACTTGTTGTCTGGTAATTCGGCAGGTGTAAAATAGGCCATGTTTTCTACAATTCCGAGAATCGGCACTTTAAATGAATCTAGGCGAAACATTTGAATACCGCGTCTGGCATCGGCAAGTGCTACTTCTTGTGGCGTACTAACGATCACGACGCCGTCAAGCGGAACGGTTTGCATTAAAGACAAATGGATATCGCTGGTGCCCGGTGGTAAATCGACGAGCAAGAAATCGAGTTCTCCCCAGTGTGCATCGGTGAAAAGTTGTGTCAGCGCTTTGGCAGCCATAGGGCCTCTCCAAACAACGGCATCATCTTGATTGGTGAAAAAACCAATTGACAAAATGCCAATTCCGTTAGATTCAATCGGGCTAATGAGCGATTGCCCATTGACATCTATCATTTTCGGGCGATCACCCACAAGGTCAAACATGGTGGGCATAGATGGGCCATGAACATCAGCATCAACAATGCCAACTTTATAACCTTTTTTAGCCAAACCACCGGCTAAATTGGCTGTGATGGTAGATTTTCCAACGCCACCTTTTCCGGAAGCTACAGCGATGATTTTCTTGACGTCCGGAAGGATTTTTCTTCTGGCGCTGCGGCTTTCTGCATCGAGGCCTTGTATTTTACACTGAATTTGAATGTCTTGCCCAAAAACGCGCTTCAAGTTAAACTCAATGGCTTCTTGCATGCGCTTGCGAGCGTGCAAAGCAGGGTTTGAGATACGCACCTCTAATGAGACGTTTTGGCCTTCGACCTGCAGGTTTTCAATCAAATTGAGGCTCACCAAATCATTCTTGAGATCTGGCTCTGTAATTTTTCCTAATACCTCGAGTACGGCTTCTCTGGTCATGTTTATTTTTTTGCTTGAATGGATTGAATACTATGAAACATAAAATCTACAACCCTTTTGGAGTCGCCTTGTTCACGATTCATGATCTCATAGTAGTTTTCGTCAATTTTACAGACACTATATATATGATACTTTTCATTGGGCTGTGCGACATAAGCACCCTTCACCACTCTTTTATAAATCAATAAATTGGGTTGTTGTTCTACGACCTTGATATCAAAATAGCGATTGGGTTTGAATAATTTTCTTTTGAACTCTTCAAAACGCAAGGCGTTGTCTCCGTAATCTTCAATGAGCATGGTGTAATTGCGCCCGACATCGATGCGCCACTTAAACCCCCCTATTTCGTAACTTACTTTTGGTTTCAATGACGTTCCAATTCCGGCCGAAGCATCGGGCAGCATGATGCTTGCTGGCAAATCATAACGACTTAAGTCGAAGGCCTCATATTGAACATAATCAAAGTTGTCTTGCTGGTCTTGTTGACACGCAAACAGCACAAGGGCAAAAAGCAAGAGCAAAGATTTTCCAAACATCTTTGCAAAGATACAGCTTGATTTTACTTTTTTTCACAACTTCGTGGAATGGAAAAACAAAGTACCGTCCTGGCCAGTATTTTTTTGATGCTTTCAATTGTTTTGGGGGCCTTTGGCGCGCATGCACTGAAGGATATTTTAACTCAAGAATTACAACATACTTTTGATGTTGGGGTGCGTTATCAAGGAGCACTTTCGATGGGTATTTTAATATTAGCCTTAAATGCAGATCGCTTTAGTTTCCAAATGAAGGGTTTGCTTAGAGCCATGCTGATCGGTATGCTTTTATTTAGCGGCTCTATTTACGGCATTGTGGCACTCAAACACGCGGGTATGGCGGTCGGAATACTGGGGCCAATTACGCCAATCGGCGGTGCTGTCAGCATCATTTCATGGTGCGTCTTCATTTTTCGTCTGTTAAAATACTGACAAGGATTAAACTTTTTTGTCAATCATGTTTTGTTATTGATGAATAGTTTTTACATTTGATTAGTTTTTCATCGTTAAACAGATTATTTTTTAAGCATTATGAATACACTCACTCCAGGAAGCAAGCTTCCATCCTTTACTGGGCTTGACCAAAACGGCAATTCCATCAATAGCTCTGACTACGCCGGAAAGCGTTTAGTTATTTATTTCTACCCAAAAGACGACACCCCTGGTTGTACGGCTCAGGCTTGTAGCATCCGCGATGGCCAAGAAGCACTCGTAGCTGCAGGTGTTCATGTCATTGGCATTAGCGCAGATAGCGTTGCGTCACACACCAAGTTTGTCAATAAATATGAGCTTAACTTCCCTTTGATCTCAGACACCGACAAAACCATCATCCAGGCATTTGGCGTATGGGGCACCAAAAAATTCATGGGCAGAGTCTATGACGGCATTCATCGCATGACTTTCATTTTTGATGAAACACACACCTTAATTAAAGTCCTAGAAAAACCCAATACAAAAGATCACGCCAACGAAGTGCTCTCTTGTTATTAATTATTTTTTATAGATCGTAAATCTTTTACGTTCTTCCTCTTGCAACTTTGTAAAAATTATTCACCGAGCCTCGCTCAAAACAACAAACGATATGTCTAAAGAACAAAACCTCGAAAAACTCAAAGCACTCCAATTGACCATGGAGAAGCTTGACAAAACATTCGGCAAAGGAGCCGTTATGAAATTAGGAGATGCGCCTGTAGAAAAAGTAGATGTCATCCCTACTGGTTCACTCACCCTTGATCTTGCCCTTGGCATCAACGGCTACCCAAAAGGTCGCGTAGTTGAAATCTACGGCCCAGAATCTTCTGGTAAAACTACTTTGGCCATTCACGCTATTGCTGAAGTTCAGAAACAAGGTGGTATCGCTGCTTTCATCGATGCCGAACACGCTTTCGATCAATTTTATGCCCAAAAATTGGGTGTAGATGTCGCTAACCTACTTATTTCTCAGCCAGACAACGGTGAGCAAGCACTTGAAATTGCTGATAACCTCATCCGTTCAGGCGCTATTGACCTCATCGTCATTGACTCCGTTGCGGCCCTCACGCCAAAAGCAGAAATTGAAGGCGAAATGGGAGACTCTCAAATGGGGCTTCAAGCACGCCTGATGTCAAAAGCACTTCGCAAACTCACTGGTTCTATAAATAAAGCAGGTTGCTGCTGTATTTTCATCAACCAATTACGTGACAAAATTGGGGTCATGTTTGGTAATCCAGAAACAACTACCGGTGGTAACGCCCTCAAATTCTACTCTTCTATCCGCATCGACATCAGAAGAGCTACACAATTGAAAGAAGGTGAAGACATCATTGGTAACCGCGTCAAAGTAAAAGTTGTCAAGAACAAAGTTGCTCCTCCTTTCCGCAAGGCAGAATTCGACATCATGTATGGCGAAGGTATTTCTAAAGTCGGTGAAATCATCGATTTAGGAGTAGATCTCAACATTCTTAAAAAGAGTGGCTCTTGGTTCTCTTACGGAGAGACCAAACTTGGTCAAGGACGTGATGCTATTAAATCACTCATTCTAGACAATCCTGAACTCATGGAAGAACTAGAAGAAAAAATCAAAAATGCGCTTGTAACACCAAATGGTCAAGCAGAGGTGTTGCAAGACTAAAGCCTATCGTTTGGTTGGAAGGCGGCGCTCCTTGGGGCGCCGCTTTTTTTTATGCAATAAAATCTAGCAGCATACGTTTTTTGCAAGCTGTTTAAATGTTTTATATCTTTGAACTACTAAAACTAAAAAAATGAACAAAACACTCTCATTACTAGCGATTTCAGCACTTTTACTCGGAACGGCATCTAGCTGCAAGAAAAAAGGCTGTACAGACCCAAGTGCCGTTAACTATAGCACTGAAGCCAAAAAAGATGATGGCTCTTGTAAGTTTGCCCCAACACTTGTTGTCAATGGCAATAATCCTGAAACAATTAATGTTGGAGACGCTTACAATGATGCTGGCGCTACTGCAACAAATACTGATGGCACAGCTGCCACTGTAACTACAACGGGTCAGGTAGACGCAAATACCAAAGGAACTTACACGCTTACTTATACGGCAACCAACGATAACGGTACTTCAACAGCAACACGCACTGTAAACGTTGTGATTGGCATGAATAACTGGTTAGTCAATTGGGAAGTAAGTAGCGATTGCGGAACATCTTTCCCGCTTGCAACTGCACCTGTATTTGCTACAGGCACAGCCGGAACCAACGATCTACTCATTGACAACATGTTTAATATTGTCGGCGGAACAGCAACAGCAACTGTAAACGGTAGCGCTATCAACATCCCGACACAAACTATTGACTTTACTTTTGGTCAAGTGACTTTCTCTGGTGTTGGTACTATAAATGACCAAGCCAATACAATTACGATCACATACACCTATGACAACACCACACCAATCATTGGTGGTAGTGGCACTTGTGTAGCAACTTACACAAAGATTTAAGGATCATATCTTTTCTAAAAAAAAACACCATTTAGGGCCTTATTTAAGGCCCTTTTTTTGTAACTAATTGTAGCATTTGTTACAAATCAAAACCACAGTAATACTTAAATTTACACACTTATTTATCAGCTATACTCATGGGAAAGTTTAAAGAAATTATCGATTCAGCTACACCAACCCTTGTTGACTTTCATGCAACTTGGTGTGGCCCATGTAAAACGATGTCTCCTGTTCTCGAAGATTTCAAAAAAGCATACGGTGCAAAAGTCCGTATCCTAAAAATAGACGTTGATAAAAATCCAGCTATTGCCGATCAATTTAAAATTCGTGGCGTGCCTACTTTTTTGCTCTTTAAAGAAGGGAAAATGTTATGGCGCGAAAGTGGTGCATTTCCTTTAAATGTTCTCAAACAAAAGATAGGTTCATTCCTGTAAGCTACCTTTCCATTTGCATATTGATGAAATAAAAAAAGGTGACATTATGTAACCCTTATTTTTTTCTTACGTATTTGCTTTCCTAGGCAGAATCAGCTACTTTTGCCCGAATTTTACACTTAACAAGTAATCTATGAACGTAATTTACATTCCTATCGCACTCTCATTAGTTGGCTTGCTTTTTATGCTCGTCAAAATGGCATGGGTAAAAAAACAACCTGCAGGTGATGAAAAAATGCAAGGTATCGCTAAAAGCATTAAAGAGGGTGCCATGGCATTCCTTTCTGCTGAGTACCGCTTGCTTGCCATCTTCGTTGTTATTGCATCCGCTGCACTTTTTGGTATTTCTACAGTAGTTCCTACAACACACTGGTTGATTGTTCCGGCATTTATTGTTGGTGCTATCTTTTCTGCGATTGCAGGAAACATCGGTATGCGCGTAGCTACTGATGCTAACGTTAGAACAACAGAAGCTGCTAAAACTTCATTGCCAAACGCACTTAAAGTTTCTTTTGGTGGTGGTACGGTAATGGGGCTTGGTGTTGCAGGTCTTGCCGTATTAGGTTTGTCTTTGTTCTTCTTTGGTTTCCTAAACTACTTCCTTCAAGGTGGCGCTTGGGACTACGATAAAATGACAATGGTACTTGAGGCCCTTGCTGGTTTCTCTTTAGGTGCTGAATCTATCGCATTATTTGCACGTGTTGGTGGTGGTATTTATACTAAAGCTGCTGACGTAGGTGCTGACCTCGTAGGTAAAGTTGAAGCGGGTATTCCAGAAGATGATCCACGTAACCCAGCTACAATTGCTGATAACGTAGGTGACAACGTTGGTGACGTAGCCGGAATGGGTGCTGACCTCTTCGGATCTTATGTGGCTACTGTATTGGCTTCAATGGTTCTTGGTAACTACATCATTAAAGACATGGCTGACAACGGTCAAGCGCTTTCTGGTTTCCAAGGTATGGGCCCAATTTTATTGCCAATCATGATCGCTGGTGTTGGTATCATCGCTTCTATCATTGGTACTTTCCTCGTTCGTATTTCTTCAAACGATGCTAAAGAAGCTGAAGTTCAAAAAGCACTTAACATTGGTAACATCTCTTCAATCGTTATTTCAGCGGTTGCCGGATGGTTCTTAGTAAAATGGATGCTTCCTGAAACTATTCAAATGAATTTCTTCGGTGAAGGCGTTATGGAAATTCCTAGCCGTCACGTATTTTACGCAACGCTTGTTGGTCTTTCTGTAGGATACCTTATTTCTTACTTTACTGAATATTATACTGCACTTGGTAAAAAACCAGTTCTCGGTATCGTTCAAAATTCATCTACTGGTGCCGCTACCAACATCATTGCTGGTTTGGCTACAGGTATGATCTCTACTTTCTCTTCAGTGATTTTATTTGCTGCTGCCATTTGGGGATCTTATGCATTAGCTGGTTTCTACGGTGTGGCAATCGCTGCTTCAGCCATGATGGCAACTACTGCTATGCAGTTGGCAATCGATGCTTTTGGACCTATCGCTGATAACGCTGGTGGTGTTGCTGAAATGAGCGAATTACCTAAAGAAGTTCGTCAAAGAACAGACGTTCTTGACTCTGTAGGAAACACAACTGCTGCTGTAGGTAAAGGTTTTGCTATTGCATCTGCTGCACTTACTGCCCTTGCATTGTTTGCTGCTTACGTAACCTTCACTGGTATCGAAGGTATCAACATCTTTAAAGCTCCAGTTTTAGCTGCACTTTTCATTGGTGGTATGATCCCTGTAGTTTTCTCTGCACTTGCTATGAAATCTGTAGGTAGTGCCGCGATGGACATGGTGAACGAAGTACGTCGTCAGTTCCGTGAAATTCCAGGAATCATGGAAGGAACAGGAACGCCAGAATACGGTAAGTGTGTAGAAATTTCTACAAAAGCTGCGCTTCGCGAAATGATGTTGCCAGGTGCCCTCACCATTGTAACACCTATTTTAATCGGTCTTGGTACTGGTTTCATTTCTGGTAACTGGCCAATGGCTGCTGAAGTACTTGGTGGTTACATGGCAGGTGTTGCTGTATCTGGTGTACTTTGGGCAATCTTCCAAAACAACGCTGGTGGTGCATGGGATAACGCTAAAAAATCTTTCGAAGCTGGTGTAATGATCAACGGAGAAATGACTTTCAAAGGTTCTGATGCGCACAAAGCGGCTGTAACTGGTGATACTGTTGGTGATCCATTTAAAGATACTTCTGGCCCATCAATGAATATCTTGATCAAATTGACTTGTCTTGTAGGTTTGGTGATTGCACCAATCTTGGGTGATGGTCACGGAGACAAAAAAGAAGCAGGTGCTGCTCAGTGTGAAATGTCAAATGGTCATTGCACAGGTCAAGAAGCTGCTTGCACTGGTGATAAGGCAGCTTGTCATGGCGATAAAAAAGAAGCATGTTGCGATAAAAAGTAATTGAGTCTTCTCTTAACATACAAAGCCACCTTTCGGGGTGGCTTTTTTTTGCACTCATTTTTGAAAAGCCTTTCTATCTTTGTTTGTGCTCAAAAACAAGGATTTTTTTCAGGATGTTTATGATGTCGTTCGGTTGATACCTGAAGGTCGTGTCACGAGTTATGGTGCTATTGCTAATTATTTAGGTGCCAAACAAGCCGCAAGAATGGTAGGTTGGGCCATGAATGCAAGTCATGCACTTTCTGATGTGCCAGCGCATCGGGTGGTCAATCGGGTGGGTTTGTTGAGTGGAAAAAATCACTTCGAAAATCCAATGCACATGGAAGAACTCTTAGCAAAGGAAGGAATCATCGTGGAAAATGATCAAATTCAAAACTTTGAAAAAGTTTTCTGGGACCCCTCCATTGAATTAGGCCTGCCTTAAAGATTCTATTAATTTTGTCAAAAATATTTTTCAATGAAATTTGCTACCAAAGCCATCCACGCAGGCGTACATCCTGATCCTGCAACAGGAGCCATCATGACACCTATTTACCAAACCTCTACCTATGTACAAGATGGTGTAGGCAACCACAAGGGCTATGAGTATTCACGTACGCAGAACCCAACACGTCATGCCTTAGAAAAAAATATTGCCGCTATTGAGAACGGCAAACACGGCGCTTGTTTTGGCTCTGGTTTGGCTGCTATTGACTGCATTATTAAAATGCTCAACCCCGGAGATGAAGTCATTTCAACCAATGACCTCTACGGTGGTTCTTACCGCATATTCAATACCATTTTTGCTAAATATGGCATCGTTTTTCATTTCGTAGATATGCAAATCCCGGCCAATGTGGAGGCACTCGTCAATGAAAACACCAAACTCATCTGGGTTGAAACGCCAACCAATCCCATGATGAACATCATCGATATTGAAGCAATGGCTCAGATTGCCAAAAGTGCAAAAGCCTTGCTTTGTGTAGACAACACTTTTGCAACACCTTACCTACAAAACCCACTAGACCTCGGTGCCGATTTCGTGATGCATTCCGTTACGAAATATTTAGGTGGCCACTCTGATGTTGTGATGGGCGCCTTGGTTTGCAACGACGACGCTCTTGCCAACGAAATGTACCGCATTCAGAACTCTTCAGGAGCCGTTACCGCACCTATGGATTCTTTCTTGGTACTTCGCGGTATTAAAACACTACACTTGCGCGTACAAAGACACTGTGAAAACGGTATTCAAATTGCCAATTACTTACAGCAGCACCCAAAAGTTGCCAAAGTATATTGGCCAGGATTTGAAACGCACCCGAACCATGAAGTGGCTAAAAAACAAATGCGTGGTTTTGGCGGCATGATTTCTTTCACCTTGAAGGGCGATCGTTTAGAAGATGCACTTGCTTTTGTGAAAAATGTAGAAATTTTTGCCTTAGCTGAATCTTTAGGAGGAGTTGAATCATTGATTGGGCATCCAGCTACCATGACGCATGCGTCTATCCCGAAAGAGGTCAGAGAAAAAAGCGGCGTCGTAGATTCATTGATTCGCCTAAGTGTCGGAATTGAAGATGCACAAGACCTCATTGAAGATCTTGACCAAGCATTAGCTGCACTATAACTGATCGAGACTCTTAAAGAACTGTTCTTTTTTTGCTGGCGACAGCGGAATAGAACTTCCGTCTTTCAAAATCACAGAGCCACCGTCGTGCTTGTCATAGCGCTCCACAAAATTGAGATTGATCAAGTGCGACTGATGCACCCTGAAAAATGAAAAGCCAGCCAACATGGTGTCGTAGTCTTTGAGGGTCTTGGAAACCAAGATTTTCTTGCCGTCGTTCAGATAGAAAAAAGTATAGTTTTTGTCTGCTTCACAATGTACGATGTCGTCGATTTCTACTACAAAAATGCTCTCTTGCGTCTTGAGAACGAGCTTTCTTTTGTGCTGCGGCTGAATGTTGTGCTGCAACACACTAAATTGGCTCTCTTCTTTTTTCTGATCGAGGTGCTGAATGGCATTAGAAAGTGCCGTATGTAACTCTTCTGCATCAATTGGCTTAAGGATGTAGTCAAGGGCTGAAAACTTAATGGCCTGCACCGCAAATTCTTGAAAGGCCGTAATGAAGATCACTTCAAAGTTCTTGTACTTGACATTGCGCAGTACGTCAAAACCATTGCCATCAGGCATTTGAATATCGAGCAAAACGATATCCGGTTGTATGTCTTCAATGGCTTCTATTCCACTCTGAACATTTTCGCCATCGATATAGATATTGAGATTCAGGTCAAATGATTCAAGCATTTTGCGAATGAAAGTACGCGTTGGCTTTTCGTCGTCGATGATCAAAACTTTTGTACTCATAGTTGCAGCTTAAATAGAGGCTTCATAGCGAAGAGGTAGTACCAACTTCACAACTGTTCCGGTTTCTTGTTCTTTATTGAGGTCCTCAAAAAGAAGACTTCCATTAAATTTATACTTTTTATTGATAATCTCAATGCGTTCTTTGGTAATGTCAATCGCCATACTCTTGTGCGTTCGGATTTTCTTGGTTTTCTGCGATTTCTTGCGCCCTACTCCGTTGTCTTCAATCCTGAGCAGCATCGACTGCCCTTCCGCGCGCATTTGCACCAAAATGTGTCCATCTTTTACGGTATGCAATTGCCCATGTTCGATGGCATTTTCGATGAAAGGCTGCGTAATCATAGGTGGTACCATTGCTTTATTGAACAATAAGTCATCGCTGATGTCAAGGGTGTAGTCAAAGCGGTTCTCAAAGCGCATTTTCTGGGTAGCCAAGTACTTGTCAAGGATTTCAATCTCGAGTTCAATAGGAATAAATTCTTTGGGTGAATTTTCGAGGATGAGGCGCATGAGTCTGGAAAACTTCACAAGAAATTGAGACGATTTCTCGGGGTCGTTTTCGTAAATATAACTTTGGATGACCGACATGGCATTGAAGACAAAATGCGGGTTCATTTGCGTGCGCAGCAAGGTTTGTGAAAGTTCAGCCTCGCGCTGTTCTTGCTTGATGCGGCTTTGCTGGATGCGCAAAATAAAAATCACGACCCCAAATATGATAGCCACAATAAAAATGATGGAAATAAAAAGCTGGCGGTCTTTTTGAAGTTCTATGATCTTGCGCTCTTTTTGCGCTTTCTCAATAGAAGCCCGTTGAAAGTCAATGAGGCGTTCGCGTTCTTCACGTAAATTACTCGAGGTCATTTCCTCAATTCGGGCTGCACTGCGCCAAACCGGGCTTTTGGCCAACCAATCTGAATAGGCCTTTTGATAAGCTAACGCCGCTTTTAAATCGCCTTTTTGCAGGGCAATTTTTGCCAACAAAGCATAGGCAACAGCTATTTGCGGCCTAATTTGCTCATTTGAAGAGATGGGTTCTAATACTGCTTTGAGGTGTTTTTCAGCAGCTGCAAATTGCTGTTTGATCAAGAAATACTTGCCATATTCGAGATGGAATTTATCTGCCAATAAAGAAGATTGACCCGCTTTCAAGTAATTGGTCAACTTTAAAAAATAAGGGCTTGCGTCCTGCCCTTTGGTAGCAGCAATATTAGCCTGACACAAAATAGCACGGTGCAAAGCCTCTTGATTATTGATGCGCTCAAAATAGCTCAGGGCAAAATTGAGGTTATTTTGGGCTTTTGTCGTTTGATTGAGTTGCAGAAAATGCTCACTTAAGATGAGCGCTGAATAGGCCCGAAAGAAATCGTCTTGGTACTGATCGGCTAAATTTTGAGCACGCTTGGCATAGGCAATGGTTTGATCATCATTACCCACCTCTAAGGAAATCGCTGCAATCAAGATCAAAGGCCTGATTTTGAAATAAGGCAGCTGTGCTTCCTCTGCCAATTGCAGTGAAAATATCGAGCGCTGAACAGCTTTATCCAGTAAATTAGCGCGCCAAAACACTTCTGCTTGGGCTTGCAAAGCATTAATGAGGGTCCAGCTTCCGGCAGAGCGTTTGGCAATTTGCACCGACTGATCACTGAGTATCAGTGCAGAATCTATTTGCCCTTGGACTAAATAATGGGTGGCTTGAATTTGATACAACTGCGCACTCTGCTTGTTTTTCATGAAGCGGCGACTATAAGCCAACAAGCTTCTGAAGTTCTGAGATGATTTATTTTGTTTGAGCGTATATTCAAGAAGTTTTCTTCGCCATTCTAATTGCTTACTCTGAAAAATGTACGTTTTAAGATTGTGTTCAAAATTCAATTTTGCATTGGAAAACGCCCCTAGATAGATAGCTTTTTCACAAAGCAGCAGCGATATAATTTTTTGATCTTTGGGATTGTTATAGGCAAGCGCTTGTTTTTCAATCAATTCTAGCTCTTTTAGCCACGAAGATTTATTGGTTTCTTCCAAAAAAGATAACAGATGCAACCTTGCTTGCAAATGTGACGTCTTGTCCTTGGTTTTTTGCAGGTTTTTGCGCAATTGATCTTCTGTTTCAGCATGTACTAGACATGTAAAAAAGAGGAAGAAAAATGCAAATAAATGACCGTACTTGACCATAAACAACGAATATACAAACTTATCACATGGCTTTCAAGTGCTTAGTTTGTATCTTCGCTTACAAATTTTGAAACATGACCTTTAAGAAATTTTATTTTGTCCTGATTTTTTCGCTGTTAAGCGCATTCTCTAGCTGGGCTAGCCACATTATCGGTGGAGAAATCTATTACGATTCTTTGGGAAATAATCAGTACAAAATCACCATTGAAATTTACCGCGATTGCAACTCTGCGACCAACTTCGACAACCCTTTAAATTACACCATCTTTAACGCAGACGGCAGCATTTATCAGGTCCGATACATTGGTGTCTTTTCGCAAAACGTCTTACCTGTCGTCTATGATGACCCCTGCGTGACTGTCCCTAATGATATTTGTGTAGAACGCGCTATTTATATCGATACCGTCACTATGCCACTGACTCCTGGTGGCTATTACATTTCCTACCAACGCTGCTGCTGGACCGGCGCCATTGACAATATCGTTGACCCAGCGGGTAATGGCATTACGCTCACAACCTATGTTCCAGGAAACGCTTTAATTGCCGTTCACAACCAAGGTGCTCGTTTCATCAACTACCCACCATTGGTTTTGTGTTCGCAAAACACCCTCGACTTTGACCACTCAGCCTATGACCCCGATGGCGATTCCCTGAGTTATGAACTGATGTCTCCTTTCCTTGGCGGAAGCCTCACCAATGTGGTACCTGACCCTGAAACGGCAGCCCCATATACACCAGTAAGCTGGAACCCAACCTTCTCAGAATTTGTGCCTTTTGGTGCCGGATCAAACGTTACCATTGACCCTGTTACAGGGCTCATGACCTTCACACCAAACCTCATCGGAAACTTTGTGGCTGGTGTGGCTGTCAAAGAATGGAGAAATGGCGTCCTGATCAATACCAAAATCCGAACCTTTGGCTACCGCGTGGTGGCTTGCCAGATTGAAGTCCCAATTGAAGTAGATGTCACGGGGCCTACTGAACTCATCGAAGACTGCGGATTTGCCGGTTTCATTGTCAAAAGAACAGACCTTACGTCAAACCTCATGGTGTTTATCAGCCTGAGTGGTTCAGCAACAAACGGCGAAGACTACCCTTTCATCAACGATACTTTGGTTATCCCGGCAGGTGTTGCTTCAGACACTATTGGTATTTCAGCGATCCTTGACCTCATTACAGAAGGTACCGAGACCGTGAACTTCAACGTAATTGTACCAAGCCCTTGTGATGGCTCTTTTGACACCACTTCTATTTCCCTGAACATCATCGATTACGTCCCAATGAGCATTGGTGCCGTAGACTCTTTAAATGTCTGTGCCGATTTCGGTGAAGGAACCAACATTTACTGCAGCGTCATTGACGGAATTCCCCCTTACAATTACTTGTGGGGGCCAGGTAGCTTCCCGAACAATGACACCGTTTATGTAGCCCCAGGCATCTTGCAACCATACCTCAATAACTTCCAAGTATATGTCATGGACCAATGTGCCAAGTCTGTTACTTCACCGGTTGTTAGGGTTTACAATCAGTGTCCGTTGGTGGTGCCAAATATCATGACAGCCAACCAAGACAACATCAATGATTTCTTAGTCATTAAAAACTGGGAAGACTACGAACAAGTCAGCCTTCAAATCTTTAATCGTTGGGGTAACCTCATCTATGAGAACGACAACTACCAAAACGACTGGAATGGCAATGACCTCAACGGAAAAGCCGTTGAAGAGGGTGTTTACTTCTATATGGTAACACCATCTAGTGAAAAATACGAATACGACAACAAACAAATTACCCTTTACACTTTACATGGCTTTGTTCATATTGTAAAGAACTAGAATACAAATCTCTCCAAACAAAAAAGGCGCCTCTCGGCGCCTTTTTTTATACATCTATTTTGAAAGTGCTTATTCAAAACTGTAAACCAAACCAGCGTGCAAGCCAACAGAAGCCGCATTGGTTTTGTAATAAGTTGAGTAATTATCAAGGTCATTACCCATTGCATCAACACCTTTAGCATCGGCTGTTGAGTACATAAAACGAGCGCTAATAGAAAGCATCACAGGAATTTTTGGTAAGCTAATACGGCCACCAACGCCAACCATATATGCCAAAAAGCTCTGGTATTGATCCGTTACATCAAATGCAGGATCAACCAAGGCATTAGAAGCTGAATAAGAAGCTGAGCTGATATTATTTGCAACCACACCAAATTCACCAAAAGATCCTTTAGAACCCCCCACTCTTAAATAAACAGGGATTTGAAGGGTTTTGAGTTCAACTTGTGAAGTATAAGCTCCTCCTCCCCAAATTAATGGGGCCTCACCTTGATACGCTCCTTTGAAATTACCAGCGAGGGCTTCAACACCTAAACCAATTTTTCCAAAATTAACCGAAAGCGCAGCACCATAATTCGAGCTAAATGCAAAATCGTAGTCTTGTGCAGCACCAAGATCAGAGATGTTCTTGTTGAACAAAGCAGTTGTACTTGAGGCATATTTGAGCTGTGCATCAAAGCTAAATTGCGCCTTTGCCTGCGTAACGGCACCTACAAGGAGAAGGGGTAGAAATAATTTTTTCATAGTTCGTTTTTGTTTTAAAGTTAGCAAGAACTCTATACGGAAGGCATCTTTAAATGGTTATCTTTAT
>JACCDG011546049.1_pt1 | contig 40856 bp, 52 predicted proteins | sample 7442471 | NCBI WGS metagenome assembly JACCDG01 (sample SAMN15323444, study PRJNA562643) | freshwater metagenome | isolation source: river surface water | place: USA:Blue River Watershed | collected 2017-08-17 | reverse complement strand
ATAGTGCATCATAATCTTATAAAACAATCTTATGGTTTCAACAATCTGCTAAAGAGAATTATATCTGTCCATAGATATTATAGTAAAAAATTTAAGAAATAACGAATTCTTTAATTCCTAATTTCTCATAATATTCTGAAATAGTTAAACCTCCCTCAAACTTCTCTTTAAATGAAGCACCTTCTTCTAACAATAAACCTATAATATCTTGTACATCATCATAAAGTTCTTCTTTTTTAAAGAGTGATAATTCAGAATATGCTAACCCAACGATAGCCAAATAAGGAATTGGAGATTCTTCGGTTTTTACCTCTGCACCATAATCGAGTAACAATTCAATCGTTCTTTTTAATAAACCATTACAAGCATAGTGTAAAGCAGTTTTTTTAGTTTTATCTATACCATTAACATCTACCATATGATCTAATAAACCAAGTATTGCATTATATGCTGTAATATCATCTGCTGCGTGAATTATAGCCAAACAAATAGGAAGTTCATCATCTATAAATTCGTCTACATTTGGATTTGTTTTTAACCAATCATAAAGCATTCTCACATTGCCATTCTCTAATTCTTGAAAAGCTAATTTAGGATCAATGCCTATTTGTTTTATTTCAACTGGAGGTATAGGTTGAATATCACTTACGACTAGAGTTTCTTCCTCCATAACTTGCTCTTCATCATATTGATAAACTTCTGCCTGATTAATAGTTTGATTAGGGTGCATTTCGTTCCACTCGCTTATCCAATCTATAAAATTTGAATACTCATCAAGCATCACATAAATCTTTTTGTAGTTGAAATAATCAAGCCCTGCTTTTTCAATGGCTTCCTCAAATCCCAAATTATCAGCGATGGAAGAATTATCATCAAATAATGAATATTTCATATCATCAAATTCACTTTCAAAAATTTTAAATGAAGTTATCATATTATGTTTTTATGTTTGCAAAATTTATTGTAATTTGTATATATTCATTTTTCACTTACATTATTTCCTATGAAACTTATAATTTTAGGTTCTACCTCTAAAACGGCTCACTCATTGTTTCCTATGATAAAGGAAAAATCAAATGAAATTGAAAGTTTTTGGGTTTCTTCTTCAAAAAAACCAAATTGGTTTGATTTAGATAATTGGGTAGAAATAGATTATAATAATATCAATGATATAGTTGAATTTATACATTCCATAAATCCAGATGTAGTTGTCAATCTTTGTGCATATACCGATGTTGATGGTTGTGAAGATAATAAATCTGAAGCGTATTTTATAAACTACGAATTGCCTAAAACTATTTCTGAATTATCAAAAGATTCCTTCCATTTTATCCATATTTCAACAGATTATGTATTTGATGGGTTAGATGGTCTTTATGAGATAGATGCCAAAGTAGGAACTAAAAATATAGGTTGGTATGGATTATCAAAACAAGATAGTGAAAATCAAGTCTTAAAATATAATGGAACAATTATTAGAACTAATGTTCTTTATGATGATGGTTCTTATAGACCTAATTTTCTTTTGTGGATGAAATCTCAAATAAAAGAAAAATCAGAAATCTCTATCGTGTATGACCAATTTAATAATCCTACTCTAATTAATGATTTAGCAAAAGCCATTGTCAAAGTAATAGAAAATTCAATAAAAGGTATTATTCATGTTGGTGGTTCAGATTGGATGAGTAGATGGGAATTATCACAAGTTTTAGCTTTATCTTTAGATTCTGAACAATCTACAAATCTTTTATCTAAAATAGATACTAAATCATTGAATCAAAAAGCATTTAGACCTAAATTCGGTGGTTTATCAATACAAAAATCTGAAGAATTGTTAGACATAAAATTTAGCGGAATATATGATTTCATTTTACATCATTCAGAATTAGAAAAAGATTCTAATCATTTCATTATTTTTCAGCGTTTAATATATGCATTGAGAAATATATCAAATGAAATTAGAAAATGTGTACATATAGATATAACCCGAAATCCACACGGAACATTATCAATACATTTGACAAATGATAAAATTTGGACAGAGATTGAAATAGGTAAAACTTCTTTTTCAGGAGTTTTATATGGTTACAATGAAACCAATCTTCAATTATTAGATGGGGACATTTATGATGATGAAACATTTGTTACATTCTTGAAAAAGATAGAAACTTATTCTTAAATCTTATTTCTAAACAAAACTTTTTTCGCACAATTCATATAATTATAAATTGATAGAAATATATGAAAACTCATTGGATATTCGTAACAGGAGGAGTCCTCTCTTCATTAGGTAAAGGAATTGCATCAGCATCAATTGGTGCTTTAATGAAAGCGAGAGGATTTAGTGTAGGTATGGTAAAGATGGATCCATATTTGAATGTTGATACATCTACTATGTCACCTTCTCAGCACGGAGAAGTATTTGTTCTTGATGATGGAACTGAAACAGATTTAGATTTGGGACATTACTCAAGATTTGCACAAGTTCCTCTTTCCAAAGAAAATTCAATCACATCGGGTTCTGTGTATTGGGAAGTTTTGCATAGAGAAAGACGAGGAGATTATTTAGGTTCTACAATTCAAACTATTCCGCATATTACTGACGAAATAAAGAATCGTTTAGAAAAAATGGAATCAAAGTATGATGTTGTTATAGTAGAATTGGGTGGAACTGTCGGTGATGTTGAATCTATGCCATTTCTTGAATCAATACGACAAATAATTACAACAAAAAAAGATAGATGTGCAATTGTACATTTAGTATGGGTTCCATGGTTTAGTTCTGCTTCAGAAACTAAAACAAAACCAGCACAATCTTCCGTAAGAACTCTTATGGAACATGGTCTTGTTCCTAATATTTTATTATGTCGTTCAGACCATAAATTAAGTAAAGAAGCAATTCACAAATTAGCACTCTTTGGTGGTGTACATGAATCTATGGTTATTGAAGCACCAGATGTAAGTAGTGTTTATGAAGTTCCTCTAAATCTCCATAATAATGGAATTAATTCGGCATTAAATAAAGTGCTATCATTACCCGATTCTAAGCCGAATTTAGAATCATGGAAAAGTTATATCAATAAATTCTATCAACCAGAGCATCATATAAACATAGCAATAGTTGGTAAATACTTTGATGTTAAAGATTCTTACAAGTCTCTTTATGAAGCAATATATCACGCTTCTACATTAAATTCCGCAGCTTGTAATATAACACTTGTCTCTGCGGATGAAATAGAAGAATATGGAAGTCATATTCTTGAAAAATATGATGGAATTGTGGTTGCTGGTGGATTTGGAGTTAGAGGATTTGAAGGAAAGGTTGAAGCGGTGAAATATGCAAGGGAAAACAATATTCCGTTTTTGGGAATATGTTTAGGTATGCAGGCGGCAGTTGTTGAATTTGCGAGAAATGTTGCAAATTTAGATGAAGCAAATTCAACAGAAATGAATCCTAATACTAAAAATCCAGTTATATGCCTAATGGATAGTCAGTTAGAAATTACAGAAATGGGAGGAACTTTAAGAGTTGGTTCTTATGATTGTTTATTAAAATCTAACACAGCAATTCACAGAGCATATAAGAAAGATTTAATTAAAGAGCGTCATCGCCACAGATGGGAATTTAATTCAAGTTATGAAGAATTATTGGAAGAGCATGGTTTGATTATATCGGGTAAAGAACCAAATTTGAATATTGTTGAATCAATAGAATTGAGAGACCACAAATGGTTTGTTGGTGTACAATTTCACCCTGAACTAAAATCAGTTGTTCCAGATGGACATCCTCTGTTTTATGATTTCATAGCACACTCTCTTCAAGACAAAAAGAAAGATGTATAAATTAGAATGAAATATGCTTGAAAGTAATCAAATATATTTAGGAAATTATTTCGATATGATTAAAGAGATAGATGATAATTCTATTGATTTAATTGTATGCGATGGTCCATATGGTGTTACTAATTTTGATTGGGATAATATATCAAACATTCAGGAATTTAATTTAGGATTGATAAAAGAATTTAGTAGAGTTTTGAAAGCAGGAGGTGGGGCATATCTTTTTGGTAAAGAAGATTGTATTGATTTTATAGACTACAGAAAATATCTGAATTTGAATAGAAAAATAACTTGGTTTCAACCAAGTCGTTTAGCTCAAGGTAGATATAATTGGACAAATAATTCTGATTTAATTGTTTATTTTACTAAACCATCAAATAAAAAACCAACATTTAATTTAGATGATGTTAGAGTTCCGCAACTTGTAGATTCTAAACAAAGAAGTAGAGTTGAGAATGTACCATCAGTTAAAGATGGGAAATATGGTAAAACCAAATATAATCAGTTAGGAAAAAATCCTGGAAATGTTTGGACTGATATTAAACAACTCACCTATAAATCAAAAGAACTAATTAGTAGGGAGTTTCTAAATACAATTCAGAAGCCAGAAAGTCTTATAGAAAGAATAGTAAAAGCGAGTAGTAACGAAGATGATTTGGTTTTAGATCCGTTCTCTGGTTTGGGAACTACATTTGCAGTTTGTAAAAGACTGAAACGAAGATTTATTGGTTTTGAAATAAATCCAAAGTATGTAGAGATAACAAAAAAACGATGTGGTATTGAGTAATTTTATCTATTTGAGTATTTCTTCTTCACTTAAAGAATCTAAAATTTCTTTTGATTGGTAAATAGTTTTTGCATGTTTTAATGCTAATCTAACCAAACTATCAGGTTTTAATCCAATCATGTCAGATCCATATCCGCTTTTAATCAAGTCAATTGTCAGTTCTTTTATTTCTTGAACTTTTTTATTTTTTAATTCTTTAGATTTCATAGAATTTATTGCTATATAGATTTAAGATGTAATTTACTAATAATAAATGATATAAAAAAGAAAAATAAAATATGTTAGCATCTTTTCTCCTCTCAACTTTTCTTCTATTAGCCCCTTATGAAGAAATTAATATGATGCAAGTTAAAGAAACTATTTTCAATAATTATTACAAAGAACTTCCTGATAGTATTAAGGTTTTACCTTGGACAAAATTAAAAGAACATTTAGACCCTTATACAAGAATATTGAATAAAAAAGATATACAAGAATTTCAAAAAGAAATATCAATGGTTGATAATGGAGTTGTTGGTATTTCTATTGATACATCCGATTCTGGATTTTATATTGATGAGATTTATGTTGAAGGTAGTGCATATAAACAGGGGTTAATGAGAGGAGATATTATACGGAAAGTAAATAATAAGATTCCAAAAAGTAGAGAAAACCTATCAAAATTAATAAGGGGTAAAGAAGGGAGTGAAGTTGAATTAGAGGTTTTAAGAAAAGATAAAATTCTAAAATTCAAATTAGAAAGAAGTGAAATTCATTATTCGAATGTGTATTCTGTAAAGTTAGAGAAAACAGCATTGATTAGAATAGAATCATTTCACGAAATGTCTTTTGTGGATTTTTCACTTCATTCAATGGCTTTAAAACCTAGTATGATTGATACCCTAATTATTGATTTACGATACAATGGTGGTGGTCTTTTATACGATTGTCTTATGATGTGCGATGAGTTTTTTCATAAAAACCAATTAATATGTAGCCGTGTTCAAAGAAAAGATACTATTAATGATTATACCAAATTTGACAATGGACTTTGGCTTCAGAATAAAACTATTATTATTTTACAAAATGAATGGACTGCATCAGCGAGTGAATTATTTGCAGCTACAATTAAATATGGAAGAAATGCAATAGTTGTAGGTGATAAGTCTTTTGGTAAAGGAGTTGTACAAACTCAATTTGAAGTTCAAAACGGAAGAGTATTCGTAACTAGTTCTGAATATTATCCACTTGGAAAAATAAAGATTCATAATAAAGGTCTTGAGCCAGATTATCCAATGGGTGAATATATTTTGAATTATGATTATTTAGACTTTGATTTGAGATTATTCCGTGAACAATATCCACATCCATCTGTGGAAGCATTAAGAGATGAAAGATTAAGTGGAAAAACCCATATATCACATCTGATATGGGAGATGGAAGGAGAATTATTTGAAATTCTTATGCAAAAACCTTATATTTCAAAATGATTAAAATTTTGAATTATTAAGAATTTGATGATAAATCTATGAAAACATTCTTTTTATTATGTCTGTCGTTTTCCACAATTACAACATATTTACTTTATCCCAGATTAGTCTCTTATTATGAATATATAGATAAGAACAATATGAATATTCGTATGCTAACATTTGAACAATACTTACTTGAATCTCGTAATTACAATAATCAAGGATATGCTGTTACGACTATTGAGCAGATACAATCTATTCTTGTAAAGCAAGGGTTTTTAGCACCAACTTTGTATAATAGTAATAACTCCATTGATGGTAAATTTGGACAAGCTACAACAAGTGCTTTATCTAAATTCCAAATTGCAAATAATTTATCAGATTCTAAAGGTATTATAAATTCAGAGACATTGGAAAAACTTGGAATTTCAACCACAAATAAAGTTTTGCCAACTGAACAATTAAACAATCCAACAATTACAAAAGAAAGTATAGATGATTTGGGTAACTTTACACCAAGTCGTTTTGAGTCAGCTCCCCTTATTGTCGTATATGGTGGTATAGAAGTTCGTGGGAGAGAGAGTGGTGAATATATGTATGATTACTTTGATAAGACTCAAAACAAATATAATCTCTTTGTTGCTAAAAATCACAAAGTTGATGGATTGAAAACATATCAAAAGTTATTGAATTTCATTCAGCAAGAAAATATTTATCCAAATAAAAAGGTTTTATTTTTATTTTCAGGTGGTTTTAGACCTGGTATGACTCTTCTAAATCAAATAAGCCCTGAAGAATTTGAAAAAATATATTTGGTAGATATTTATATTGGAAAAAATGCTTCCGTTGCTAATTTTTATACTAAATTGGCAAAACAATACCCATCAAAAATTGAATACTACTATACAGGTTCTTCCTCTCAAGCAGGTGGTTCAGTAAATTTACCTGCAAAAAACACCATTATTAACAGCGTTTTTGTTTCAAAACAAGGAAATAATCACATGTCAACAAATGAAGATGCTGTTCAATCTCTATTGACTACTTTCCCTTAAAATCTAAAAGATTGATTTTTCTATATCCTTTTGGGATATATAGAAAAGTAATGAAAATATTAACGATAATACTAACACTACTATCGATTTATATTCCATTAAATTCTAAAGATTGGACTTTTACGTTAAATGCAAACGACATTAGAATGGAATCCGCATCGGTTAACAAACCACCTCTTTGGTTCAAAAAAGAAAGGGGTGGATTTACTATGTGTAATCTTTCATTCTTCAATTCAAGGGGATTTGTAGGCACATATAAAGACACAAGTGTGCAAGGTCAAAGGGGATATAAAAAATGGCCATCACTATACCTATCTAACACTAATGCTGAAATTTTGAAATGGGATGAGAAACCATCATTCAATCCTATTTATATTGCATCAGGTTATCCACTATTACTCAAAAACAAAGAATATAGTAAATTACCTAAAACTTATTTCGCAAGAAGAAATTGTCCAAGAACTGCTGTTGGCATAAAGAATGATGGTAAAGTTATTATTTACATAACAACATCTTCAACTTTAGCAAATCTTCAAAAAAGGATGTTAGAATTGGGTTGTATTTCAGCTATAAACTTTGATGGTGGAGGATCAACCTTTGTATTTGTGGATGGTGTTATGCTTCATCCTAATAAACTTTCAAGAACTTTCCCAAATGTTCTAATATGGAAAAACCTTCCCTGATTTCTCAAAGAAGGTTTTATTCCAATTCATTTATTATTATAAGTCATATTGAGATAAAATATCATCATCTATTACAGTTTCACTTTTCTTTACTTCTCCCTTTACCCCTGAAACTGATTGAGTTTCTGGAGTTTGAGTTGGTGTAGGCGTAGTTGTTGTAGGAGCAGTTGTCGTTTGAGTTGGTGTAGGCGTTGTCGTTTGAGTTGGTGTAGGCGTAGTTGTTTTAGTTTCTTCTTTTTTAGGTTCTGCTGATTTCTTTTCTTCCGCCAAAATAACCTCTTTAGCACCGATAGCACCAATTTGTTCTTCTAAAAACTTAACTGTATAAAACGCAATAGTATATGAAAAAGCATGTCCAATTTTTTCAGGTTCTACATCTTTCCAAGGACCTTGCTTATAACCAGGCATAGCTTGAATACCAGAAAGCCATCTATCAAGACCCCAATCTTGTTCAAAATCACTATGGCTTTCTAATTCATCTTTTAAGTTTTTGATTGTTGATTCTTTATTAATGAGGAGTTCCGCTATTCTTTTTGTTTCGGGAGTTGCTTGAGGACTTTCATATACAGACTTTGCAATACCCCAAGAAAGTCCAGCAAGAGCACTAGCATTTATAGCACCTGCCGCAGTTATACCCATAACAGAACCATATTGTAAAGCAAATGCAGCACTTGGAGCAAGTGCAGCTCCACCTGTTGCTATGATGGCTGTTGTTGCAAGGGCAAATGCACCTGCCCATGCTGAATAAACAAATATATCATCCCACACATCTCCTATCTCTCCACTTTTGATCCACTCTAAAGTTCTATCACAAAATTGGTCGGTTTCTTGCCAAGCATCAAGAAAAAACTCACCCATAGTTACTTTCTTTGAAAGTTCAACCCAACCACCAACTATAATTTCTCTATCATCTTTACTTGGATCTCCTTTGTAATCTTTTCCATAGAACACCTCTTTACTTTTATTCCACATTTTCTTTTTAAGGTATTCTCTGAAATCTCTATCAAGGATTTTATTCAACTTTTCAATTGCTTCTTCAGAAGACATTTGTTGTTCATTGACTTTTTTATAGATTTCAACTACTCTATTTGAATTAGAGTTTTGAAAATTTTGAAAGTTCATTATTCTTTTCATAGATTACGAAAGATTATATTTTTGGGCAATCATTTGAGCTGTTTTTTCAATGATGCTTCTTGTTTCAGGTCCGATAATACCATCAGTTAATTTAGCTTTGTTGATTTGTTGAAGTTTTAAAACTGCTTTAGTGGTTTCAGAATCAAAAACATTTGAATCAACTTTACTATCAGGGAGAAAAGTTAGACTATGTAAGAAATTATTGATGTTTTTGATGCTTTCAGAATCCATATTGTTAGCACCTTCTTTGTAAATTGAAGAACCTGCTGAAAAGAATCCTCTTTCTGATAAAAGTTTGAAACAATCAAATGCTTTTCTTGATCTTTCTTCTTTTGTTTTTGCTATAAGAATTTCCTTTTCCTTTTCTTTTTGAACAATAACATCTTCTATCTTAACATTGTAATTAATAAGTTTCAATGCAACAATAGTAAGCATACCAACCCAAGTTGCTTGGAGAGCTGGAACAAATATGTTTCTATTTGTTTCTTCTGGGCTATTTGCATAGATTCTTGTTACAATAACTTCCGCAATAGTATCTAATAATTCAGATATATTTTCAAATGCACTATAATCTAAATTTGGAACAAATTGTTTTAATGTAGATATAGCGAGAGGAGAATCTGTGATGACAGAATAATTAGAAGAAAAATTTCGTTTCAAATAATACCCAAATGGATATAACATTAAAACCTGTTCAAAAAATGCAGCCATACGACTTAATGGATCGTTAGATTCATACATTTCTTGATAATTCAGTTGTTTTGTAATATATGTTGCTGGAAAAGTTGTTGCAGAACTTGATTCTATAGTTTCCATATTGTAAGAATCAATTTCTTTGTATAGATTTTTCAAACCAACATTTCTTGCTGATCCTTCTATATCTGACATTAAATTAACTAAAATACTATCTATGTTAATTTTATGTAAATCTATGAATGCTTGTCTTAATCTTTCGTTTGAAAAGTTTGTGCCACTATTTTTTGCATCTTGAACGATTCTTTCAATATTTGGAATAACGGAAGATATTGAACTTGGAGAAGTATATTGTGCTAATAGTTTTTCCTTTTCCGCACCTTCTTTTCTTTCATGAGCTTTAATAATATACTCATACCATTTATCAAATTCTCTTTCAATATCTCCAATTTTTTCACGCATATAATCTAATTGATCTTGTAAAATATCAATAGCAAATGTTGTATCCGATTTATCCCATACAAGTGTATTTTTAATTGATAGCGAATTATTTCCAATTAAATTGCAGAGGTCTTGTGATTTTTCAAAATCCAATCCTTCAAATAACTTATCAATTTTAAGTTCACTTAGTTTGAAACTCGCATCGGAATCAACTAATCCTAATATATCCTTTGATATAAAATTACTTTCGTTAAGTTTCAAATATGGATTATTTGAGTTTAAGAAATTTCTAAATGGCATAATTATTTCTTTCTTGTTTATGGTATGTATATATCAAAACTTAAATGGCAATTTAGATAATAGGAATTTTAATATTTCATACTTCTCATAGTTTTTCCTATGAAATAAGAAGCAATCACGAATAGTATAATAATTGTGAGTGGGGTTTTAATTAGACTATAACCAATATATGAAATCAATAGAAATAATGAAGTAGTCAAAACAAATAAAGAGAGAAATAAGACACCGATTGCAAATATTTTGAATTTATTGATAATAAAATTAATAAAATGTTCTTTTCTTTCAGTTTCAGCCATAATAAGTGTAATTATTTTTTTCATATTTTATACAATTATGGCGAAATTGGTTTATTCTCAAAAATGATTTTGAAAATTTAGAAAATTTTATTATTTTTGTGCGCTATATAATGCTCTCTTTTCAAAACAATACTTTTGAAAACAAAAATTAAAAAAGGATTGCTATGAAAAAAACAAAAATCAAACTTTTACTTTTCGGATTTTTCTTTTTTGCGGTTTGTGCTACTGCAACTGCACCATTAAAGAAAAATATTGAAATGAAGGATGTGTTGTTCTCATCTATCGCATGGATTGAGTCATCTCACAATCCCAAAGCAAAGTCAAAGGATGGTTCCGTTGGAATCGTTCAGATCAAGCCAGTGATGGTCAAAGAAGTAAATAGAATTTGTCAATTAAAAGGTATTGACAGACATTTTACTTTAGCCGATCGTCAAAGCAAATCAAAATCAAAGCAGATGTTTTGGATTTATCAAGAATTTTATAATCCTTCTGTAGATTTTGATAAACTTTCTCCTAAACAAATGGAATTAATGGCGAGAAAGTGGAATGGTGGACCAAAGGGACATCAGAAAAATGCAACTAAAAAGTATTGGCGTAAAGTTGAAAAGAGAATGAATTTTGAATTGGAATATAGTTATTTATCTAATTTAGAATAAAAAATAAAGGTCTTCATTTACGAAGACCTTTTTTTATTTTGAATGTTTGAAATAATTATTGAGAGTGTCTAAATAATCATCTGCTATTGTAATCTTGCTTTGTACCCAATCTTCAATTTGATTTTTATCTTCAACCATAGAAATTAGACATTTAGCATTTTCCATAATATTTTTTAATTGAGATATAAGCATTTCACTCTCTGGCTCAAATCCATTGTTTTTTATATGATGGGGAGTTTCTTGAGAAAAAAATGTGTCAAATCTTTTAATAGGTTCCATAATTTATGAGTAATGTTTATTTGTATATCTATATATCAAAATTATATTTCTTAAATTGATATAGATATATAGATAAAATCCATAATGATTTCCAATGAGATATATCAAACCATATAATATATTTGAAAGTGAAAACTTTGATGCTGAACGGGAGATGTCAGATATACTTGGCTATGATGTTAAACTATTTAATCAAGTTAGCAAGTTATTGTTTTTAAGCCAAGAAGAACTTGAAGATTGGTTTGAAGAAGAAATAGGTAAAGACCAGCCTAATTGGGATTTGATTGAAATTCTTCAATCTCAACATGGTATAGAGTTTAATTACAAGGATTTGCATTGGGCAACTGATCAGAATAAAGTAGGATTAGCGAAATATTGGCTTGATAAAGGAATAGATAAAGATGCAAGAGATAGTGTTTTACGCACTCCTTTACATTGGGCAGCAATTTATAATAGCGAAGCAGTTGCTAAACTCCTTATAGATGCTGGGGCGGATAAGGATGCTAAAAATAAGTATTTAAGCACTCCTTTACATTTTGCAGCAGTTCATAATAGCGAAGCAGTTGCTAAACTTCTTATAGATGCTGGGGCGGATAAGGATGCTCAAACTGAGAATTTACTAACACCTTTACATTTTGCGGCAATTAGAAATAGCGAAGCAATCATTAAACTTCTTATAGATGCTGGGGCGGATAAGGGGTCTAAAGATAATAAAGGTAATACAGCATGGGATTATGCTAATGATGAACTCCGTCAATCTTTACCTGAACTAAATCCTAATGCTAAACAATTTGAAAGTGAAAACTTCAATGCTGAACGGAAGATGTCTGATTTTCTCGGCTATGATGTTAAATTGTTTAATCAAGTAAATAAGTTACTATTTTTAAGCAAAGAAGAACTTGAAGAATGGTTTTATAATGAAATGGGTAAAGAAGAACCCAGTTGGGATTTGATTCAAGTTCTTAAAACTCAGCATGGTATAGAGTTTGATTATAAGAACTTACATTGGGCAACTGATCAGAATAAAGTAGGATTAGCGAAATATTGGCTTGATAGAGGAGCAGATAAGGATGCTCAAGTTATGAATTTATGGACACCTTTGCATTTAGCGGCAATTCATAATAGCGAAGCAGTTGCTAAACTCCTTATAGATGCTGGGGCTGAGAAAGATGTAAAGGATAATCGTTTACGCACTCCTTTGCATCAGGCGGCAATTTATGATAGAGAAGCAGTTGCTAAACTACTCTTGGATGCTGGAGCGGATAAAGATGCAAGAAGTACATATTTATACACTCCTTTGCATTTTGCAACAATAAATGATAACGAAGCAGTTGCAAAACTCCTTATAGATGCTGGAGCGGATAAGGGGGCTAAAGATATACATAATCAAACTGCATGGTATTATGCTAATGATGAACTTCGTCAATCTTTACCTGAGCTGAATCCTGAAGTTAAACAATTTGAAAGCGAAAACTTTGATGCTGAACGGAAGATGTCAGATATACTTGGCTATGATGTTAAACTTATGCCAAAGGTTAATAAGTTTAGTTTTATGAGTGATCGAGAAATAGAGTCTTGGTTTTCTAATCAAATTGAAAGTAATAATCCCGATATACTTCTGATAGATGCTCTTGTGAAGACAGGATATAAATTTGAAGAATTGGATAATAATTTAATTTGGGCAATTCAAAGAGATGAAACGGGATTATTAAAAATTTTGATACATATGGGGGCTGATAAAAATGTTCAAGACGAGGACTTCCGAACTCCTTTGCATTGGGCTGTTTATAAAAATAATATAGAAGCAGTTGAAATTCTATTAGAAATAGGGGCAGAAATAGATAATGCAAATAATCCTCACAAGCAAACTCCTTTAATAATTGCTACAATTTATCAAAGGTTAGAAATAATAAAACTTCTTTTAGAAGCAGGAGCAAATCCAAATATACAAGATAAACATTTACAAACTTGTTTGCATAAAGCCGCAATTAAAAAATCAATACCAATTACTAAACTTCTCATAGATGGTGGTGCATCATTAGATATTAAAGATAGAGATAATAATACGCCATGGGATTTAGCAGATAAAGATTTTCGTAAAAGTGTTCCTGAATTAAATCCATCACATAACTATAAATTATTTTGAAAATTGAAACAAAATTACTATTTTTAATACAATAATATAAAAATATTAAAGGAATCAATTTTAAATGAAAACCCAACCAACTACTACAAAATCTAAAACCTCACGAAAACTTAAATCCCAAGAAGTTTCTTTAGAGCAAGAGTTACTTGAAAATTCAATTGAAACCTCTGATTATTCTTTCAATAAATTTATAGAATCTGAATTTGGTATAATATGTATTGTTATGCTTTTTTTAAGTGTTCTGTTATTAGCAGTAAATTCAAAATTCTAACTTTTCAATAATTGAGTGTAATTATGAAATCTCATAGAAGATCTTATTTTTTAGAATTACCTGAAACTCTTGAAAAAGGTATTGCTAAAATAATTTGTAGCAAACCTTATGTTATTGAACGCACCGAAGATGATAATGAAGTTATTTGGTGGGGATATAATACCTGTTGGAAAAAGAAGAAAAACCAATGGTATCAATTAAAAGGAATTAAATATCTTCCTTGTGATATTCCTGAATATGAGAGAATATACATCCAAAGAACAGGATACTAATATGACATTTCAAGAATTTCAACAATCAATTAAAAACCTAAAAGAATTTTTTAAGGAATTAGAAGGTCTTGAAAGTATTCTAAAAATACTCTCACCGAGTGGAACAGGAGTATGTGAAATAGGTCACAAATTCATAGATGATTATATTTCACTTTTAGAATTAGCTCTTGGTGATAATTCTAATATGGTTTCATGGTTTGTTTTTGAAAATGATTTTGGAAAACGAAAATTATCTTGTCATATATTTGATAAAGAATACAAGATTCGTAATGAAAAGGACTTGTATAATTTTTTGAAAAAAATGAAATGAGAAATTCTGAAAAGATAGATGAACTCCATTCTAAATTTGAAAAGTTAGATGGTAAAGTATTATTTCTTTTATCAATCACCTCAATAGAGTTTATTCTTATTCTCATATTATACTTAAAATAATTTATTTCTTTTATGATTTATTATACATCAGATTGGCATTTAGGCGAAGATAGACTTGGTATAAATGGAAAACCAAATGTGTTCTTTAGACCTTTTAACTCGGTTGAAGAAAACAATAGAACCATTATGAATAACTTTTATAAGGAATTTCAAGATGGAGATATACTTTGGCATTTGGGAGATGTTGTAGTAGGAGATATTCAAAACTCAGAAGCATATCTTATGCAAATGAAAAGTAAATATCCTAATTCTCAATTTAATGTAGTTTTAGGAAATTATGATACTGATAAAATTGAACTTTTATCAAAATATTTTCATAATATTTATGAAGACTTTAATCTTGTTAGTTTTTCTGATGATTTACTTATTTATCTGAATCATTATCCAAGTAAATGTAAAGAAAAATTAGAATCAAATGAATATACATTTGCGATTACTGGTCATATTCATAGTTTATGGAAAATTAAGCGTAGAATTATAAATGTAGGTGTAGATGCTTGGAACTTTGCACCTATTTCACATAGCCAACTTATGTTTTGCTGGAATGCAATGCTAAATCACTATGATAATGAAGTCTATCTTGATGCATAATTGTTTTTAATAAATTGGAAATTGTAAGATGAATAAAGAAATAAAAGAAGAATGGATAAAAGAACAATCTAAACTTTTGAAATTAGTAAGTCCTCAGATTATACCAATGAGTCCTCAATTTGGTTTATTCTTCAAAGTTAATAATATAGAGATACCACAAGAAATTTTCAAAGAAGAATTTGATGCTGTTTCTGAAGCATATTTTTCAGTTATAGAGAAAATTAATTTATATAAAAAAGGTTGAAAGCATGGAAAAGCACTTGATGAAAGAATGTGTTACACTTGAACAAGCAAGGTTATTAAAAGAAATTGGATTTAATGAGCCATTTTGTTATGGTTATTATGATGGTGAAACTTTATGTTTTAATGATACAAACCATACCAATGAATCGGAAGATAGTAATAATTTGGTATTTGCACCGACATATCAACATGCTTTTAGATGGATAAGAGAACGATATACTCTGCATCATATTTCTTATATGAATCAATATTATATGGAAAGATGGTTCACTTATGAAGATGCTGAAAGCAGATCATTGAATTCTTTAATTAATGAAATAAAGGGGAAAATAAAAAATGATGTATAATCAAGATGCGAATGATACAGTTTATGACAAACAAGTATTTTCAGAAAAATTTAAGTTAATGACACACCTGTTTCATAGCAAACTTGAGAGAAACAGACGGAATGTTATTATGAATAATAAAGAAGATTTGAAAGATTTTATTCAAAGCAATAAAGTGCTTCTCACAAAAATTAAGAGAAGTATAAAGAGAGAATATAGATATGATATTAGCAATTTTCAAGTGAATGTAGCATGTTCATTTTTCTTGAGAAAAAAGTATCAAAATCAAAAATAAAATTATTATATGCCCAGTTCTCAACAATTAGATAACCTAAGAAATAATGCTCTTAACATTACTGATTTCATAAATCATCTTCACGATTATTTTCAGGATGTAGTTAATATTGTATTTGTGAAAATCAATCAAGAAAAGGATTATGATCCGAGTCAAAGATGGATTAGTTTTGTGTACGGCTTAACTATGTCTGCTTTTGCTGACGTGGAATTAAAGGGTTCAGATACTTTTGCTTCATTTATGTCCACCATACTTTCTTCTTATGATAACAATACTCCATCTCAAGAAGGGCTAAATGAAACTATTGGAGATGTATGGGAACGCTTATCTAAAACATTTTTACAAGCTAATGATGATTTAGCATTAATTGCTATGAATCCTGAAGCATATTGGAATAAAACTTATTGGAGTGAAACTCTAAATAAAACATTTTATTTAAGTGATTTAGGAGATATTGTATTTCCAGCAAAAGATGATATTCAAAATAAAGGACCTATTGTTTTTTCAAGCGGAACAGATATTCTGATTCAGAAATTTAAATATGCTTTAACAAAATATGTTCTTGGAAAAAAGTGGAGTATTCTTCATGATCCTGACAAATTGTTTTGGGCAAATGGAAACGATAAACAATTAACAGATTTTGCAAAAAATATGATTAAGAATAATCAAGACATCATAGTTCTTTGGAAGCCAGATGAATCAGGTTCATGTGCTTCTTGTCCAACGAGAGGTTTGAGTTCGTTTGAGCCAAGATTGGGAATCGGTGATTGGTATTCTAATTGGGATTATTTTCATGGTGCTTCTCCAACACAAGATATGATGAAATGGCTTATTAAAGACGATGGATATGGGACTATATTAAATCCTGATGGAATAGCAACAAGACATGAAGTATTTTACGAATGGGATTTACAAGGTAGTTTATCTCAGCACCCAAATGCTATTATGAAGATTGAGCAAAAGGAAAGTAAGTTACCTACAAATGAAGATAAAGAATATGCATTGAATTGGATTCGACTATTCAAAGAATATGGAAGAAAAAATTTAGAAGAACAAATAATAGAGAAGTGTCATGAAGATGACCAATTTTATCGTGATTTAGTGAAAAATCCAAAAGAAACTCTTGAAAAATTCTTTGAAATATCTCTTCCCAAAAATATATCTATTGACATTTTAGTTGAGGATGTTGGAAGTTACAAATTAGTAATTCCAGCCATTGATGGTAAAAATAGACTTTAATCAATTCTAAAAGGAATATATAGATAAAAATATTGAAAATATGAAATATATTAAAAAATTAGAAGAACATATTTCTCAAATAAGAGAAATTGAATTCACTCGCAAAAATAGACCCTCCGATAAAATAAAAATTATAGTCTCACCTGATGGATTTATACAAGAAATAACAAACGAATATGGAATTCGTTTTCCATATTCTGTAGGTGAAAGATTTAATAGAAATTTAGAAGTATGGGCTTGTAATAATAATTTCTATATGGATGGTGAAGATACTTGTCCTGAAGAAAAGATATTCGGTATTAGAAAAAGCGATATACCTCAAGGGCATGAATTAAGAATGATATATCCAAATAAATTTAGGAAATAACTGATATATACAGAATCAAAAATGACTCGTTTATATGAAATTTGAACATTTTTCAGATAGGTATAAAAACCTGAATCTTCAAAAAGATGAAATAATAAGAAAGTGGCGTATTCAAATGCTTGAAGAAGAACAGCGTTTGTTTGAAGCGGCTGCAAGGAAATTACAAGGAGTTACAACACCTCCTCCTATGTCTGCTGAAGGGCAATCGGCATCGGTTTCTTCACAACTTATGGTATTAAATGAGAGAGATGCTTCTACATTTACTTATTATGTTTTCAATTATGATGCAGGAACAGTAAGCGGTCCACATGATAGTGGAATATCTGTTAATGATTACGATTTCAATAATTCTGAACAAGATATTATTACTAAAGGTGGTTATGTCCATAAGTTTTATAATTCAGGTAATAATGATTATGCTATGCTCTTTATAGATGCTGGTGGGAATTTAATAGAAACTATAATAGGTAACACTAGCGATTTAAGTATTTATTCAATAGATGGAACATATATTGTAGCTTGGGATTATGATTTAGCAACTATTTGGGCATTCGATGGAACAAAGGTACTTACAGATACAACTACATTCTTGGGAGTAGATGAGTATAATACAATATCAAATTGGGACAGAACCTCATCTGATGGATTTGTCATGTATTCCAGAAAAGATTTAGGTGATGGTAACAATGAACATAAGTTGTATTTAGGAACAGCAAGTGGTATCACTCCAATTTTCACAGAAACAGCTTCTACTGACTTACAATATAGTTATTATTGTAGATTCAATACCAATAAAATTATTATCAGAGTATTTGATAACATAAATGGATATCATATTGGATTTAAGGTAATTGATAGTACTGGAACAATTGTACAAAACATAGAATTAACAGAAGATACTTATACTGACAGCTCAATTGACAGATTCGGAACTGATAAATTTTTCATGTTATTTTACAATGGCGGCGATGATACTATAGACTATGACTTGTATTGCTATGATATGACTAATGATACTCTTTTACAGACCAATGTAAGTAGAGAAATATACGCATCTTATAATACTGAATATGATTCAAGAAGTGCTTCTTCTGGAAGTAGTGCTCAACACTCAGAAAATGCTTTATTCGTATTTTATAATCAAACAGGTTCAGGTTTCGGTTTAAGTGAAGTCAATTATTTAAAATATGTAGGATACTTTGCTACTGAAAGTGATTTTGTAACTGTTGATTTTGCTGATGATGAAACTAAATATGTATCAACAGGTGGTTATTTGACATCAGATGTTTTTTTAATACCTGTAGATAATGGTGGTGCATATTCTATGATAGTATTTGATTCATCTGGAACTTTAAGCTATGAACCTTTAGGAATTGATTCAGGTAATCAAAATAGTGTTAGTAGTAATAGGTCTGGTAGTAATCTATTTTTCCGTTTTAGAAATGATGCTGACGACTTATATTTCATCTATGTAATAAATTCTGATGCAAATGCTTTTTATCTTTTAGATGAGGAAATAGAAGATTATGAATATGAAATTGAGAGAGATACTATTTTGGTAAGAGATACTATTAATGAACTTGCTTGGTACTTCAATTCAGAATCTACAGGATGGACAAGTACAAATCCATATACATCATCTGGTGATACAACAACTTATACGAGACCTGATAGAGTAGCAGATGGAAATGTGTACTCTTATTCTACAAATAGAATTTATTATTTTAATGATATGGACTCAAGTGATAATTATAGTATAGGTGATGGTGGTGACGATATGTATGATGGAGGTAACATAATAAATACAAATCTTGCAAATGATATAGTTTATACACATACTCAGATGCTATTCGATAACGATAAAGATACTAGTGAAGCCAAACTATCTGATTTTATTATGGACGGTGGAATCGTTACAAGTGATGCTGAATTTGGAGTAGGTTCAAGTTATTTTACAAATCTTTATCCAGGCTTATTTGTATTAAGTGCTTCTGATGTAGATATTACTGATTTTAGCATAACTGGCAATATTGGTGCTGATGGTGATGGCCAAGTTGACAACTATGAATACTCCCCAAACCCTTCTGCATATGAAGGTACTTATCATGCATTTATTAAAAGGGTTTGGAATGGATTCGACCCAAGCATAAATCATATAATTATTGTTAACACCGATGGAACTGGGATTACTCAAACTGTTGATTTAACATCTCAAGATGATGATCATTCATTAAGTGGTTTAGGAGATATTACTAAAATTCACTATTTACTATTTGCAAAAGCCGATGGTACAAAAGTAACGGATTTAGAGATAGAGAATATAATAAACTCTTATTTAGAAATAGTTGATGATAAGTCATTAGAAGATACTCTCGCAGATTTGAATGATGAATATTCTACAATAACATCAAATCTTCCACCAAGAAATAGCTCTACAACTTTAAATATTTACAGAAGAACTTCTGTATCTGAAATAGAGATAGATGGAGCAGTAGAAGTAAATTCAGGTAAAGATATTTTCGCTTATTGGTATTATGATACTAATAGAGAAAATATGATAACCTTTAAATTATACAATTATGCAGGAACTCTACTTCAAACCATAGAAACCAACGATGAGTCAATGAATAATTTTGATGTGGTTGAAAACAGAGCATTTCTATCTACATATACTAAATACTTTGATCCTATTGAAGCAGAAGTATATTACACTTTTAATTTCCATCATTTATGTCCTTCAGGAAAATCTACAATAACTAAAGATATTTTAGATAACGAAGGAGATTACGACTGGATTATAAATGATTATGTGTGGTGGGATTAAAAATTAAAAATAAAAGAATACAATGAAATCTATTTGCATACTTTGTGAAAGTTCAAAACTTACCGAAGCTAACGCTTTGGCTAAAACAATAACAGGTTCAGAAATATTGAAAACTCCCCTTTCATCAAAAGGGAAAGCACCTGCTACTCACTATTTTACTTATCTTAAAACTACCGATGAAGGTTTTGAACAATTACTTTCTTTACAATCACTTTGCATAGTTGAAGAAAGCGGTTTGAAAGAATTCCTAAAAAAGCAAAAATTAGAAGTGGTTGTAACAGAAGAATCAAAATAATAAAACTAAAGCCCCAATAGGGGCTTTTTAATTTAAGGATATACTTATGAAAAGACTTTCAATTCTTTGTGAGGATAGTGTAGTAGAACAAGCACGAGAACGAGCAAAATCCTTTATGGGTGTAGATGTTCTTAAAATACCCTTATCTAAAAGTGGTGAAGAACCTGCTACTCATTGGTTTTGTTTTCTTAACACAACCGAAGAAGGTTATGCTAAATTTATGGAAATGCAGAAATATACTATTATAGAAGAAAATGGACCTAAAGATTTTCTCAAAAAATATAAACTAAAGATTATTAAATAAATTTGGATAATTCTGTATTTTTACTTATGTTTGTATTAGAAACTAATTTTTACTCATTGTTATAGTAAGGTTGATATGGGACATGATATTTATGCGTACATCAAAGAAAAGAATTCTGAGGAAAAGGAAGAAGTTGCTTATTTTAGAATAAGTGCTTTTAATTATGTTCGTAGGAAATTATTTTATGGAACTCTGAATAATTCAGAATCTGCTAATGCTGGAGTATCTGGTAATGGTTCTACCATTCAATTCACGAAAGATGATATACAAACCGCCAAGGAAGCGTGTAAATACTATTTAGAGGATATTGATGCCCTTTATCAATTTGTCCTCTCTAAAACGAATATAGAAGCAGAAGAAACGATTAAAAAGTTTAGGCAACTTATAGCACAAGTTTTTAATGGTAATGAGTTGGAATTTTCAGAAGCATTAGAGGATGAATCTAATGTAGAAGAAATCAAAGAAAATCTTGTAGATATTATTCTTTTTCACCATAAAGTGCTTGAAGCATATCACGATGCTTCAAGAAGAAACAACATTGAAATTGAAATAGAATTTTGCTAAAGTTTTTGTCGTTTTAACTTTTCAAGTTTTTTATATTCTTGAAATAAGAACATAAAATTCCTTGTGATCCTAATATAATATATGCAATCTTTCTCAGGAGAGATTGCATATTTTTTTAATGTGAATTGAGATAATCCGTGAGCATTTCTTTCAGTACTTAAAAGATTTTTATTCAAATAGGGATTTATAAGTCCATATTCATATTCTATATCAATATTCCTCATAACTCTTTACTAAATAGTGTGGGGGAAGCCATGTGCAAAATGTATTTGTTTTTTCTATCGCTTCCATCATTTCTAAAGTAGTATCTTCAAATTTAGTTGAAAATCCAAATTCTCCAACTTCAACTCTGCCATCTAAAAAATACCAAAATTTAATAACATAGTCATAAGACTTTATATCAGGTCTGCTTTTGTAAAAATCCAACCAAGAAATATACATTTTTGTTCTTTCTTGCATATTCCTTAATTCACGAGGTGTAAAATTTTTAGGTGGGAAATGATGATATTCAACTTTCATACACTACTCAATAATTGATTCAGCTAATTCTACTTGATTGATTATATCTAATAAATCATAAGTTAAAAAATAATACTCTTGAGATAATCGTAGAAATGATATAATCAGTTCAAAAGTAACATCTTTATCGCTGTTGAATGGAATTCGGGATAAACCATGAGCAGTTCTCTCACGAGAACACATATCATCCTGTTTCAACATTTTATATTTCAAACGAATTTCTTCTAATTTAAAATAATCTAAAGCATCATCAAAAGAACAATCGTTATTATTTTCATACATTTTATTTATATCCAATTACTTGCTGACTGAAATTAATTGATGTATAATGTAAAAGAAATTCGTAAATGTAATTATTCATATAGTGTAAGAAATTCCAACCAATCGTTTGTGGAGTCATATTTGGTTGATTCAGTTTCATTTGAAGATAACCTCTACAATTTGCAATTGCATTAGCATAATCTTCTAAACCAAATGCTGGATTCTTTTGAACGCCTTGGGAAGTTTGTTTTTTAAATTCTTCTACAACTTTTTTCTTATCTAATAATCCCGATACAATTTGAGATACATTAAAATAATCTTCTTCCATTTTAAGAATATCATATAATTGACCAGTTCTTATGAGTTTTCTTACATTGGTTGGACTTTCCAATTTATATTTTTTAATTCCCTCACTAAATACCATCTCATTACCAGGCATTCTGTTTAGTGCGTCTATTTTAGTTTCAATCAATTCATTCAAATAACCTTCAGTATAGTAACCTGCATTTACATTCTTTTCTACTTGCATTTGTATATACCAATCAGCTTTTGTATAGTCTCTGGTTACTCCATCTGATAAATGTTCCATCTTTCCCTCTAAATCTTCTCTCTTTACATTTGTTGGACTTGTGTATTGATCTATGTTAGCCCATACGAAATAAAACAATTCAGGAGCAGAAATAGTATCATCACCAGCATTAATAACAATATCATTATTCATAGGACTTCCTGTATAATCCTTTCCATAAACCAAATCAATAGCAACTCGCCACATTTTTGTATGAATATACTCATAAAGATGTTGATAAGTAATACTACCTAAACGAATATCTTTGAATTTGTAAGATTCTGTTAGTGGTGAATAATCACTTTTAGATTGTGATTGGATGAAAGTATTGAAATCAACTAAAATTTTCATGATTGATATGTTATATTATGTTTCTATATATCAGAAATTTTTGAGTAATTATAGATGTTGAAATCTAAATGAAATCACTCAAAAACATAAATCATTTGCACACATTCATAGGGAATATTACCATGATATAAGAATATAGATTGGTTTGTATTTTTTGATTCATTGTATTTAAAAATCAAGTTTTGATTAAGTTTATCGGTATTTATTTTCATTATGAAGATATTTTCTTTCATATCAGAATCTACTTTATCTGATTCTTTCGCCATTTTTACTAAAAGATTTGCTTCGGTAGAAAGAAAAATACAACCATTTACATATTCATTATATGCTTTTTGAGAAATTTCTGGTTCTATACCATATTTTTTGATTCTTAAAATATCACAAACATAAATAATATGATAAAGATACCGTGGTAATTCAATAGAATCTTCTTTTGATGAAATGACTGATTCTGTATCTACAATGAAGGATTCTTCCATTTATATTTCTCCAATGAAATGAATAATTTTGTCAGTATGCAAATCTACAATCTTTATCATTTAATCAAAAATTAAAATTACACACATATATTTGAGGAATATGCTTTAATACTAACAAAAAAGGGAAGCCATTTGGCTTCCCATAATTTTATTAAACTAATTTTGAGATTACTTTTTAGTTTCAACACCTTGCTTCGGAGCATAGTTTTCAGGAATATTATATCCCAATACCTTTGCTATTTCTCCTGCTGTTGCAGTTTTATCATTTGATAATGGAGATTTATTTGAAATGTTTGCAATATTTTTTACTATACTTCCTAAACTTATCAAACTATTGGATATTTTTTTACCATTCAAAATTGAAAATTCTACATTCAAAGAAAAATCTTTAGCATTCTTAATTTCCCATTTCTGATTATTTTCTGGTAATAAAATTATTGTTTCATTAGATGGTTGTATAATTTTAACTCCGTCTTTATCTGAAAACCATGCTTCATTTTTAGAAGAAGTAACTAAAAACAAAGGAGTTTTATTTTTTTGAAGAGATTTTAATTCATCTTCTAATTGCTTACCACCTGTTTCAACCCTTACATCATATTTGTTCCCTTCATTATCGCTTACAATTATAGCTTTCATTAATAAAGAGCCACTTGCTGTTGCTTGTTCTAAAAATGGATCTTTATTTGAATCTTTTGGATCACCAACATATAGTGGAATTACTTTAACAGACTCCTCTACATCTGGGGTATCTTTTTTTGCCATTCCTCTACTAAACATAGATTGAAGAATCTTATGTGTTTCTTTAGGGTTTTTCAGTAAGTCTTCTTGTGTTATATCCACAACAAGTGTTGCACTCGGCTTATTTGAATCAAAAGGTTTTACTGATGATGAACCTTCTTCGGCTTCATTTAGCCAATTTTCAAAAAGTTTGACATACTTCATAGAATTTGTTTTTTTATTTTCTGTATGATTAGTATATATCAAAAAAATAAATAGAAAATTAAAATTTGCATAATTCATTATTTTTTATTATGTTTGTATTAGAAATTAAAACAAAGGAATTGAGTTATGAAAAAGTTGATTATGTTATTGCTTGTAAGCACTTCTCTGTTTGCTCAAACATCATTTAAAACTGGTGATGTTATTACAACTGAAGATAAATTAAGGTTTTTAGATTCCCTCAATAAATATAGGGAATTGGCAGGTGTAAAACCCTTGAAATATTCTTTTCGTCAAGATACTTTGGCTGCTATGAGAACAGAAACTATTTTCAATCATATTGAGAGTGTTACTGAAGAAGAATACAAATCAGATTGGTTAGAACATCTTCATTTTAATTTGAGAGATGATATTAAAAAGTTCGATAAAAAACATATCCCCATAGATAGTTTCATCAATATGTATGGTGAATGTTCAGCAAGATTGAGTAAACTTAATTCAAGCGAAGATCTTGTATCTGAACTATTTAATGGCTGGAAAAATAGCAAACTACATTGGGAATGTATGCTTAATCCTAATTATGAATATATTGCACTAAATTGGTTTAAAGATAACCAAAGGCATATTAGAGAAAGAAAAGGAACTATTGCATCTTTGGTTCTTGTAAAACTAAAAATGTCTGAGAAATAAAAAGGGAAGCCGATTGGCTTCCCTTAATTTTATTAAATAATTTCAAGATTACTTTTTAGCTTCAACACCTTGCTTCGGAGCATAGTTTTCAGGAATTTCATAACCTAATGCTTTGGCAAGATTTTTAGGATTTCCTGCATTTGCATCTTTCAACATTGCAGTATTTGCAAATTTAGTTGTTGCAAATGCAGCAACATTACCAAGAGTTGCTTCTATGATTGTTTCTTTAGCACCTTTGGTATGGTCATATACTGTCCAATTAGAACTCAAAACAAAATCTTCAGGTTTTCCTTCCTTTCCAGAACTAAACAAAACAATCCTTTTCTTTTCTGGATTATTTGTTTGTTCAATGGTGTCTTTATATGTTCCAGTTAAAATATCTTCTCCACCCGTTGAAACAACATAAAGGGATTTTGCATCTTGAACCTTACCTGCATTAACGCAAGTAATAAATGCTGCTTTACCATCTTCACCCTTTAAGGTGAATTTGACATTATTGGTATTATCTTGACCTGGAACCGTTTTCATTTCATCTATTGTGAAAAAAGAAACTCTGATTTTAGAATCTGTTACTTTTTCACTTTTATCAAAACATTTAGCCAAAATACTTCCAATAATCACTCTTTTTTGTTCGTCATTTGCTTTAGAGAAATCCTCATTGCTAATATCTACAATACGAGTATCAAATGGTTTGCTAGGATCAAAAGGTTTTACTTCTGTTGCTCCTTCTTCGGCTTCATTCAGCCAATTTTCAAAAAGTTTAACATACTTCATAGAATTTGGTTTTTTTATTTTCTATATAATTAGTATATATCAGAGAATAAAAAAGAAAATTAAAATTTGCATAATTCATTCTTTTTTATTATGTTTGTATTAGAAATTAAATCTATAAGGAATTATGTTATGAAAAAGTTTTTAGTTGTATTTTTTATCCTTACCAATTCTCTATTTTCTCAAGATCAATTCAATCAGGAATTAATAGAAAAAATGAATAACCTGAGAATTTCTGTTGGAGTTGGAGTTCTTAAATATAATCCTGTATTAGATTCTTTGGCAAAAGATTGGAGTCAATACATTTTAGATTCCTTAAATAAATATGAAGCATCAGAAATTTTAAGTAATCATCAAAAAAATCCTCATTTTTTGCATATTGATGCAAAAGAAAGAACAAATAGTACGGAACTTATCAAGAATATAAAAATAGAAAGGTTTGGTAAATATCTTTCTTTTGAACCAATGGTGGATGAGAATCTGATTTTTACTGAAAATTATATAATAAATCCTGAAAATGTCATTGAAAAACTATACAATGGATGGTTTAATTGTAGAGGTCATTATAAAACAATGGTGAGAGAAGTTTACAATTCCTGCGGTTTTAATTATGCCTACGATTCAAGCAAAAGAAGGTATATTTTTATGGTTGTTTTTGCAAGTGTAATAGAATAAAAAAAGAGGTCTCAAATGAGACCTCTTTTGCTTTAAGAAAAATAAAAATTATTTTCTCATCTTTTCTGCATCATTCAAAATCTGACTATAATCTGCTTTTGCTCCATCAATGATAAATTCAACTCTTCTATTAATTGAAGAATTAATAGGATCAGTTCCTTTATTGTCATCTTTTAACTGATTTTTAGAACCCATACCTTTTGTGGTAGGTACAACATCCAACTTTTTATACCAACTCAATGTTTTGAGATATTCAAGAACAGATTTTGCTCTTTCTTCCGATAATTTTTGATTATATGAATCTGAACCCTTTCCATCTGTATATCCAATAATCTCTATTGATTGTTTAGCATCTGATAATTTTATTCTTAAATCTTTATCTTCTAATGTTTTTTTAGCATCTTCCTTCAAAGAAGACTTATCAAAATCAAATTTTATTTGACCTAAATAGATTGTTTTTTCTTTATCAGCTACTACCACCATTTGTCCAGGAATACTACTTTCGCTTTTAGGTTCTTCATCTGGAGTTGCTATTGCCATAAATTTAATTCCAGCTATTGTTGCATCAAATGCAAGATTAGCTGCTTTAGTTTCACCTGCAAAAATTTCAGCAATCGGTTCTTTGTAATTTTCTTCTTCGCTATAAATACTTGTAATTTGAACCTTTGACAAACTTTTTTTAGTATGCATAAAAATTTGTCCTAAAAATCCAGAATACCATTCAGTCCATTCATCTGTCAGACAAATTAAAATAGGTAAATTTGAACAATTTTCTTTTACATTACCTTTGTATTGGCTTAAATTTTTAGGTACTATTACATAATACTCTGAATTTCCCTTTAATGTTAAAACTACAAAATCATCTTTAAGCACATCGGCTCTTTTGAAGTGTGCTTTCAAAAAGTTGATATATTTTTTAAATCCATTTCTAAAAGAATCTCTTTCGATTCTTTCAGAAAAAACATTTAAAGTTATATCTTCACCTGCATATTTTTGAAATGTCTCTCCACTTTTTTGTTTAGATCTTCTAATAACACTTAACAATACATTTATATCTAATTCTCCATTATGATATAAATTTTCAATAGTAGTCTCAAGAACTGGAGTAGATTGAGGCTTAATTGGACTAAATTTTCTTTCAACTTCAGCTTCATTCAGCCAATTTTCAAAAAGTTTAATATACTTCATATACATTTGTTTTTATTTTTCTATATGATTACTTTATATATCTAATTTCAAAATTGTTTTTTGAAAAAAAGTTTTAGAGTATTTATTTGAATAACCAATAATCTATTAGATATATCCACATCTATATATCCACTTCAAGAAATTACTAAAATAAACATATATACAAAAAAAATAAGATGCTTATGGAATCGAATAGAATCTTAAAAAAAGGTATGAGTGGTGAAGATGTTAAATTCTTACAAACATCACTCAATAGTTTTGGAAACTATGGTTTAACAATAAGTGGTAAGTTTGACATCAGCACAGAGAATGCTGTTAAAAGTTTTCAAACTTCAAACAAATTAGTTTCTGATGGAATTGTAGGTCCAAAAACTTTTGCAAAATTAAAGAAACTTACCGAAGCAAAACCATCAAAACCATCTCAAAGTAATTCTCAATTAGAACAAGTTATTTTGGAAACAGCAAAATCTTTTGTTGGACAAAAAGAAATTTCTGGAAATATGGGATTTAAACAACCCTTTTTCTTAAAACTTATGGAGAGTATTGGTTGGAAGAAAAAGTGGGCATGGTGTAGTATGTTCTGCAAACTTGTTTATACAGAAGCATATAAAAAACTTGGATTAGATCCTAAAACTATTACAAAGTATATTTCTCCAAGCGTTCAGCAAACAAGAGCAAATTTCATTAAAACTGGTTATCCCCTGATTACTAATTATAAATTAGTTAAACCAGGTGCTTATATTTCTTGGGTGAGTGCTTCTGATAGAACAAAAGGTCATACAGGAATTTTAGTTGAATTTATAGAAAATGGAACTAAAATGATTACGATTGAAGGAAACACAAATGCCGAAGGTTCAAGAGAAGGAGATTCAGTTGCTCGTAAAACAAGAGCCGCAGTTGTTGGAAGCGGTAGAGGTTTAATTCTTCAAGGTTGGTTTAATGTCATACAATAACATAAAATAAGGGGTCGGTTTCGATCCCTTTTACTTTTCTAAACTATGAAAGATACTCTTATTAAAATTCAAAACAATTTTCTTACAAATGAAGAGAGGTTAGGAATATTACAATATGTGGATTCCATACATCATAATAGTAAGGCGGAAAATGTTCATTTAAAACACCTTATTTCTGAAATCAAAGGAAATTCACATATGTATGATATTTCTAAAAATGAAATAACTAAAAAAATTACAAGTTATCAATCAGGTGGTAATGATGTAATGAATGTAGAACTTCCAAGTGTTATTCATAACTTAAAGGAAAGAATAACTCATTATATGAACATACCTGATATAAATTCATTTCTTCAAATCGTTGATATGAATGGTGGTGGAAAAATTGGAAAACATTATGATGCTTCTTATGAAGGATTTATAAACTATAAGTGTAATGTTAGTGTTTTAGCGGAAGATTATGAGTTCTCTGTTGATTCTGAAATTGTTACAATAAAAGAAAGGGATTTATATTGTTTTGAGGCATCTTTGTTTAAGCATTGGACAAATAAACCATTTACATCAAGAAGAATATTATTAAGTTTTGGTTTTATGCTACCCTATGAGGTTTTGGGAAGAAATGAAAATGATCCAAGAGTTAGATTAAGTAAAAGAATAGAAAAGATATTTCAACACTAATATTTAAGACCTTGTTCGCCCTTGCGTTCACACGCTCATTTTATAGTTGAATTTTTTCTATGCTCTTTACACAAGTTTCGGGATTGTATATTGCTGTGTAAATCCCATCAGTAATACCATCATATCCCATTTCTTCAAAAGCATCTCTCAAGCCCATTTGATTGTCAGCATATCTATCAAATAATTCATCTAAATTTGCTTCAATATATTTTTCAGCTAAAGTATGAGAATCCCCATGTACAAGAACTTCTTTTATTAATTTGTTAGAAAGTTTAAGTTTTATCTGCCAATATGATGGATTTCCCATCACCTTATCTAAAATATCTCTTTTTATTTCTTTGAATGCGATTGAAAGGAAATTCTTAAATGTACCAAATGATTTAATAGATTCTAATGATGAAGTCTTATAAAAATTTCCTGAAAATTGAACTTTGTAAATGTATTTACCATCAAGTCTTGCTAAACTTATATCATCGGTAACATAAAAAGCATCACCATAAAACATTCGTTCAGAATCATCACGAATCACTATATTATTCACAGATAAATTTCTATTATTACTTCCATGATACCATGTAGTAATTGATTCTTCTTCATTCAAGAATGCTGTAAAACTTTTCATAATTCCTTTAACTTATGATTTATAGACTTATATATCTTTGATTTTCAAAAAATTCAACCCTCTGAACCAATGAACTAACTGATTCCAATCTCCACCATCTAAATTATCTTCAGTACAAGCAAAATTAAAATCAGATTCTCCATAAACATCAGGATAATCTGCAAATCTTACTTTATATTCATCACCTAATTCAGAAATAAAAGTAACATATATCGTTCCAGTTTGAGCATTATGCATCTTAGGATTACTAATTCCATTTTTTATTAAAAATGATTGAAATTGTTTCGCCCAATCGTAAATGTCTTTATGCATTGCATCATAAATAAAAGTTTCATCTCCCAATCTTATATGGTCATCCTCTATATTTCCTTCAATAGCCCAATCTCTATTTTCATAATAAAAAGTATCATCTTCCTCATTATACTTTCTTAAATCTAAATTCAATATATCTCCATTAGAATAATCTAATTCAAATTTATCACTCTGAGAAAGAAATGCTAAAACTTGTTTTTCAAATTCTTCTCTATCTTTGAATCTATGTTTTTTTCCTTGAATCCAAGATTCATATAGTTTAATGTATTTCATATTAATTGTTTGGTTTTAATTCAGGTAAAGATTGGCGAATATAAATAGTAGCCAAATCCCAAGGAGTTTGACCTTTTTTTGTTTTAGCCCCCTTATTCGCCCTAGCATCTATAAGGAGTTTTGCAACTGCTTCGCTATTCCAATATGTAGCAAAATGCAGAGGAGTCTCAAATTTATCAGTTTGAGCATCCTTATCCGCCCCAGCATCTATCAGCAGTTTAGCAATACCTTCTCTATTATGAATTGTCGCATAATGCAATGGAGTCCATAAATCATCATCTTTAGCCCCCTTATCTGCACCAGCATCTATGAGAAGTTTAGCAACTGCTTCGCTATCATATTTTGCTGCTATATGTAAAGGTGTGCGTAAATCCTCATCTTTAGCATCCTTATCCGCTCCAGCATCTATAAGAAGTTTTGCAACTGCTTCAGAATTTCTAATTGCCGCAAAATGCAAAGGAGTTTGTAAATCCTCATCTAAAGCATCCTTATCCGCTCCAGCATCTATAAGAAGTTTAGCAACTTCTTCGCTATTTTCTCTTGCCGCCCAATGTAAAGGGGTCATCAATCCCTCTTCTTTTTCATCCTTATCAACTCCAATAAGTAAAAGAACTTTTGCTTGTTTTACATTGTTTTGTATAGCTGCCCAAAATAAATTATGTGTACCAGGATTTAATTTATAACCTTGTTTCTTTAGAGCTTTAATGAGTGGTATATTTGGATTTTCTTTTTTTAATTCCTCATTAAACCAATCGTCTATTTCTTTATCACTCATTAAACTAAACTTATTTACCTCTGGCATAAGTTTAACATCAAATCCTAAAAATTGAGAAAACTCATCATCTATATTTGATCCTTCACTTTCAAATTGCTTAACATCAGGATTTAGTTCAGGTAAAGATTGACGATCATAATCAGTAGCATAATCCCATGGAGTTTGATTACGTATATCTTTAGCCCCCTTATCTGCCCCAGCATCAATCAGAAGTTTAGCAAATATTTCGCTACCCACATATACCGCTAAATGTAATGGAGTTTGTAAATTCTTATTTTGAGCATCCTTATCCGCTCCAGCATCTATAAGGAGTTTAGCGACTGCTTCCCTACCAAGTAATGTAGCCTTATGCAATGGAGTACGTAAATCCTTATCTCTTGCATCCTTATCCGCCCCAGCATCTATAAGGAGTTTTGCAACTGCTTCGCTATTTTGTGTTACTGTCAAATGTAATGGAGTGCATAAATTATCATCTTTAGCTTCCTTATCCGCTCCAGCATCTATGAGGAGTTTAGCGACTGCTTCGCTATCATTAATTGCCGCTACATGTAAAGGAGTGCGTGTAAACCAATTTTGAGCATCCTTGTCTGCTCCCTTGTCAAGCCAATATTTCGCTAATCCTACTTTATTCTCTCCAGTTGCCCAATGTAAGTCCTTATAATCAAAATTTGCCCCATGCTGAGATTGAAGAATTTCAATCAAATCCCAATTGGGTTCTTCTTTACCCATTTCATTGTAAAACCACTTTTGTAGTTCTTCAGGTCTTAAAAACAATAACTTATTCACTTGATGAAAAAGTTTAACATCGTAGCCAAGTATACCTGACATCTCCTGTTCAGCATCAAAGTTTTCAAAAAGTTTAATGTATTTCATATTATTTATTTGGTTTTAATTCAGGTATATCTGCTTTGATTGAATCATCTGCTAAATCCCAAGCATAACGATTTTTTATATTTTTTATATTTTTATTAGCATTATTTCTTAAAAGTAATCGTATTTTATCTTTATTCTTGTGATGCACAGCCCAATGAAGAGGTGTCATTTCATTAAAATCAATAGCATCTATATTTGCATTATTTTTAATTAACATTTCAGCAATATCAAGGGAAATGCTATGATTATCCATACAAGAAATATGAAGTGGTGTCCATAAGCTATCCCCCTTTGCATTAGGATTTGCTCCATATTCTAATAAAAGTCTAACACAGTTATATTGGTTTGCTCCAGTCGCTATATGTAGAGGAGTGTATAAATCGTCACTTTTAGCTTCTCTATCAGCATTATTTTGTATTAAAATTCTTGCCATCATTTCACTTCCATATGAACATGCTGAATGTAAAGGAGTCCATCCCACATATGACTTAACTTGTACTGATTCTGGAAATCTCTCTATTAGAATATTACCAACATCAACGCTATTTGAATCAGCGGCATAATGTAATGCTACTTTATCAGTATCATCTCTCTTTAGGGGATTCGCACCTTTATCTAAAAGATATTTTGTACACTCAACACTATTGATATAAGCAGCATAACTTAATAAATTAGTATAACATTCATCACCAAAACCTTTATGATACCAAATAACCTCGGAATCAGGTTTCAAATATCCCATTAGTATAACTTTCTCTACAAAATCTAAATCAGGTTTTTCTTTAAGTATTTCATCCTTAAATTTTTGGATATTGTATTCATAACTAAATGAATTAATTTCTGCCATTTTTTTGTAGTCATCAAAATTTAAACCCAATTCCTTTTCCAATTCACTCATTAAGTTTTTTTGAATATCAGAATTCGATTCAATCATCTTAGTTTCACTCATAAAATTAGATGAAATAAAATCATTTTCTTGAAATTCTTTAATTCTTTTTATGTGTTTCATATCAATAGTATTGTTATTTGTTTATATATCGTAATAAATACTATTTGTTATCTATATTTTACCGAACATTTCATAAAAATCCACAAATCTATAAATGTAATTAAAATTTGAAAATTAGTTCGATTATTGTTATTTTAGCCATTTAGAATTAAAAATAAATTTCAAATTATGAATGTATTGAGTCTCTTTGATGGAATAAGTTGTGGGCAAATTGCTTTAAACCGAGCAGGGATAAAGTATAATAATTACTTTGCTTCAGAGATAGATAAGTGGGCTATCAAAGAAACTCAAGCAAATTTTCCCAATACAATACATTTAGGCGATATAACCCAAATTAAAGGTTCTTCCTTACCGAAGATTGATTTAGTTATGGGTGGTAGTCCATGTCAAGGATTTTCGTTTGCAGGAAAAGGTCTAAATTTTGATGATCCAAGAAGCCGATTATTTTTTGAATTTGTAAGGTTAGTAAAGGAAACCAATCCAACTTATTTTCTTCTTGAAAATGTTAAGATGAAGAAAGAATCTGAAGATATTATTACGGAATATATGGAAGTAAATCCTATTGAAATAAATTCTTCTCTCGTATCTGCTCAAAATAGGGTAAGACTTTATTGGACAAATATCCCTAATGTAAAACAGCCAGATGATAAAAATATACATCTATCCGATATTTTAGAAGATATAGAAATGTCTAACATTGGTGCAATTCGTGGAAGATACCTGAATAAAGGTACAATAATAGGAAGAAGATTGAATACAGATGGTAAGCGTGAAGATTATAATAAATCTATAAATATAACTCAATGCTTGGAAGTTAGAGCTACAAATACAACGAAAAGTAATTGCTTAACAACAATAGCAAAAGACAATGTTTTAACACCGCTTGAAATTGGTAGGCATCCTGATGCTTACAATAAAAAACTACCATTTAGATATTTTACAAAAAAAGAATGTTGTAGATTGCAAACAGTTCCAGAAGATTACTTTAAGGTTTCAAGTGATTCACAAATCAGAAAAATGCTCGGTAATGGTTGGACTGTGGATGTTATATCACATATATTTTCCTTTTTACCTAAAGATTGAAAATGAATGTATTAAGTCTTTTTGATGGAATGAGTTGTGGTCAGATTGCTTTAAACCGAGCAGGGATAAAGTATGATAATTACTTTGCTTCTGAAATAGACAAATGGGCTATCGGTATGTGCTTGAATAATTATCCAAATACTAAACATATCGGTGATGTTGTTAATGTCAGAGGTAATAATCTGCCACCCATAAATTTAATGATAGGCGGTAGTCCTTGTCAAGATTTGAGTATAAGTAAAAAGGGTGGAATGGGACTTAATGGAAATAAAAGTATTTTATTTTGGGAATATGTAAGATTAAAAAATGAAATTAATCCAGAATACTTTTTACTTGAGAATGTTAAGAATAAATGGGTTAATGAAATGACTGAAGCGATAGGCGTAGAACCCTTTGAAATTAATTCGTCTGATTTTTCCGCACAAAATAGACCAAGATTGTATTGGACAAATATACCTATTTTACAATGGGATAAAAAAGACATCATCATAGAAGATATTTTATTTGACGATAGAAATAAAATTTGTGATAATTATACATTGACAAAATCTCAATTATCATATAGATCAAATAAATGTAATCAAGTCGGATTTGTTAAAAGTAATAGACAAGGTAAAAGAATCTATGACATTAAAGGCAAACACTCCTGTTTAGTTGGAAGCCGAGATTCAGGTGGTTACTTAACGAATTATATCTTTGATGGTAAAACTTGCAGAGAATTGAGTGTAACTGAATGTGAAAGATTACAAACAATTCCAGATGGTTATACAAAAGGGTATAGCGATACCCAAAGATTTAAAGCAATAGGTAATGGTTGGACTGTAGATGTCATAGCACATATTTTCAGAGGCATTCAAAATATATCTGAATAATCTGTAAAAAGATTTTTTTATATGGATTGTTTTTATTATCTTTGTAGTAAATATTTTGTAATCTTTATGTGTAGGATTTAGTTAATGGAAAATGTTATAACACTCCCGACCTTGTATAAATACACTACAACGGGTAAAATTCAAGAATGGACTATATGTGTTAAAGGAAATGCCTTTTGGACAATAGAAGGCATTAAAGATGGCAAACTCACTACTTCTGAGCCGACTATTTGTGAGGGTAAGAATAAAGGAAGAGCAAATGAAACAACAGCAGAAGAACAAGCTCTCAGAGAAGCCCAATCAAAACATCAGCATAAATTAGATAAAGGATACAATGAGATATTAACTCATGAAAAGAAATTCTTTGAACCCATGCTCGCTCAAAAATACGAAAAATATGCAGATTTGTGTTTTACGAAACCAACATTTATTCAACCTAAATTAGATGGTCTTCGTTGCATCAATGAATCAGGTTCAATGACCTCAAGAAATGGAAAACCTTATGTGAGTGTTCCACATCTTACTCAACATATAGATTTATTAGATGGTGAACTATACACCCATGAATATAAAAATGATTTTAATAAGATTGTTTCTCTTTGTAAAAAAACAAAACTAACAGAACAAGATATAAAAGAATCTGAAGAAATGATAGAATTTTGGGCTTATGATTTGCCAAATCATGAAGGTCTTTTTTCTGAAAGATTTGAACAACTACAAAAAGTTGTTGAAAAGATTGGAAATCCTAAAATAAAAATTGTTCCTACATATAGAGTTTTCTCCGTTGAAGATGTAGAAAAGTATCACATTTCATTTTTAGAAGAAGGATATGAAGGTTCTATTATTAGAATTGATTTGGCTCACTATGAAAATAAGCGATCAAAACAACTTCTGAAAAAGAAAGATTTCTATGATGGTGAATTTGAAATTGTTGATGTTGAAGAAGGAAAAGGAAACCGAAGTGGAACTGCTGGAAATATTATTCTGAAATTAAAAGATGGAAGAACATTCGGAGCAGGAATCAAAGGAACAAGAGAATTTGTCCGTGAGATTTTGTTGAATAAAAACTCTCTGATTGGAAAAACAGCAACCATTAAATACTTCCAAGAAACTCCTGATGGAATCCCAAGATTTGGAGTTGCTACTCAAATAGATAGATTCGGCTATGAATAATATTATAGAGTATTTTGAAGAATACCAATCATCTATTTAAGAGTGCAAACATAAACTAATTCCATCAAATCCGATGGAATTAGTTTATATGTTATCTTAAAAATTCAAAATTTCTTTCCAATTCAACTTTTCTCCGCAATGGGGACAAAAGTTAAATCTTGAAAGGTATCCTCTTCTATTATCTACTATCTGTTTAGGGGTAAGTGCTTTTCCTTTTAAAATCCCATACTTCTCATAAGTGGGCATCAAATGTGCAATCATATTAACTTCATAGGAAAGGGTAGATTTATAAACCGATTCTCCAGAAAGAAAACCTATCATACAATCGTGTGTTTCTTTACTCATACTGGACACTCCTGTTCAGTTTTATATTTTAATAGGGCAAGTTCCTTTGCTTTACATTCAAGCATTATATCTACATCATATCCAAAAGTATCTATTGATTCTAAAATATAATCTGAATGTGCTTGTGGTTTTTCCTTTGGATTTCCTGTTTCCTTTGCCCGTGACGAAGAGTAATGGACAATAGGGGTAATTCCATCCTTCCAAGTAGAAATGGCGAGTTCAAGGGCTTCCTGATGGCTTAAACCACCTGTGCAGAATTGATGGTGATGATAATCAAATACAATAGGAATTCCAGTAGTTTTATGAATAAACATAAGATCTGAAACCGAATACATAGATGCCTTATCATCATTTTCAATTGTTAATCTTGAACGAACACTTTCTGATAAAAGAGAAAAGTTTTCACACCAACGAATAAGCGATGCTGTTTTATCTCCATATGTTCCATTGCAATGAATATTGATTTTATTGTAAGGGGTTTTAGATAACCCCATAAGATCAAAGATTTTACCATGTAGCTCCAAATCTACTATAGTGTTTTTGATTACATTAGGATTTGGAGAACATAGAACATTGAATGGACCTGGATGACAAGTGATTCTTACACCATTGGTGTTTGCATAATCGCCAATTCTTTTAAGGACTTGAGCTATTTCTTCAAAATCTGGAAGTTCTTCAAGTTGATATTCAGAAGCCCAAGGAAACATATTAGAAGACGATCTGAAAAATAGAATATCGTTTTCAACATTCCATTTGATAATCGTTTCCATATCCTTGACATTTTGCAGAGCAAGTTCCGAGCAATAAGGAAGCCCTCTTTGTAAGAATGTTTTCTTAATCATCGATCGGTTTGTAGTAACATTATCTTTGGATAATGTCATATTGATACAAGCATATCCGAGTTTCATAATGGGGCTTTGTATAACTGAATAATTTGATTTATACAAAGATAATAAACGGGATTGATATGCACAAATAAAATCTTTGTTTGCTTGAAGATTTAGATGAAAATCAGTTGATATATAGATTAAACAAAAGACTATTATATGAGGTATCTACAACTTTTTGAAGACTTTACTTTTAGAAGCCCTAAAAAAATATATGTAACAAATAAAGATAGTATTGATGATATTGGTGGTACAACAGATACGGACTTCAATAAGAAAATGAACTCTATGCTCATTAATGAACTCTTTGATGAAATTGTAGTATTATCTGAAATGACTGAAAAGGAATGTAAAGATTGGATTAAAACCATAAAGCCAAATGATTTTCTTTTTTGTCATACATCAAAACCCACCTACAAAAGTTCAGAAAGATTAAACTCTACCATACTTTACGATTCTTTGAATCATAGAAAAGATATTAGTATGATAATGAATATAGGAACATATAATTCTAAAGTTCAATTCCATAAAACCTATAAGGATTATTCATTTTTACCTAAAACTTGTTTCAAAAAAGAAGAAGCATATTCACTCAAATATCCAATCGTTTGTAAGCCTGATTACGCAAGTTGTGGTATAGGAATACAAAAATTCAATTCCCCAGAAGAATTAAAAGCATCAAGATATAATTTTGATGTATATTCTGAATACATAGACCATATCCGTGAATTTCGTGGAATAGTTTTAGATGGTAAGATAGTTTATATTGTTGAACGTATAAATATGGATGATAAGAATACGATAGATAATAAAAAAACAAAAGATAGAGTTAGTTTCGTTTATATTCCACAAGATGTTAAGGAATTCCCTTATTTAAGAAAACTTCAAAATATAGAGAAGAAATTAAGTAGTGAGTTAGAAGTGAAGCAAAGAATATACTCTATTGACTTTTTCGTTACCCCCGATGAAGAAATAAAAGTTATTGAGTGTAATTCAAGAACTCAACTTGGACCATACGAGTTTTTAATCATCTATAAAAATTTAGTAGATGTACCTTATCATCATTCTCAATTAATTGATCAAGTTGTTTCAGCATATTTAAAAGTTGAGAAATTGAAATATGAGAAACAAATTAAGAAGTCTCTTATTCCGATTAATTATGATTATAAAGAGCCTGAAAAATCCTTTATGGATTTAGTAAATCTTTATGATGAAAAGAAACTATTGAAAAATAAAAAGAAATTCTAATAAAGAATTTACGATTTATTAAATGCGGTTGAGATGCACAAATAAAATCTTTAGAATTTAGTCTTAATTGCTATGAATATTATTTTAATATAATCCCATTTCCATATCTTGATTGAATTCCAAGGTAATTGTATTTCTTTTTGGATTTATACTATAATCTTCAAATCCACCCATCCCTAAAAACTCTTGAAGAATATCTTCACATTTATTCCATTCTATCAAATCAATTCCACCCCAAGCATGATCAATAAATGTTATATTCACTTCATTAGTTAGATATGATACAAATTCATCACCCATTTTACCTTTACCTTCAATACTTATAGGTTCTATTTCATCAATACCTTCTCCAACAAATGAAAAAAGTCTATTTATAGTTCTTTCATATACTCTGATTTCATTATCAACAATTTCAGATAGTATCATTGGAGATTCATTATTCTCGTTTAAAAATTTTTGAAAATTGCAAATTATTTTCATGTTTTTAATATTTTATTTATATTATTAAATGCTATGCTTAACTGTCACTTTAGCTGAGAATTTATTTATGTCAAAGTCATTTCCCTTTGCCATACTATTCAAAGCACTTCTGAGACCACCTATGTTTGTTTCAATAGCATCTTTATCACCAATGTAAAGTGTAGGAAGATTGATAACTCCAGATGGATTTAATTTTGGTTTTTCTTTTTTCTGAGGAATCACAAAACTATGTGGTACATTCTCTCCCGATTTTTTTATATCTATAATCACCACACTCTTTACATCATCACCTAAAGAATCTTTTATTTCTTTAGAAAGATTGGAATCTTTAATTTCTTTTACATCCGTTTCTTTAATCTCAACTTTATTTTCAGAACCAAGTTCATTTTGTAATTTTTGTTGAGTTTCTTTCGTATCTCCACCAAAGAGTGCAATGTCTGAAAGAAGATTTTGAGGAATAGCTTCATTTAATAGAATGATATGATTCAATCTGTTTTCTTTATTCCAATCTTCAAAGAGTTTAATGTATTTCATATTAATTGTTTGGTTTTAATTCAGGTAAAGATTGGCGAATATAAATAGTAGCCAAATCCCAAGGAGTTTGACCTTTTTTTGTTTTAGCCCCCTTATCCGCTCCAGCATCTATAAGGAGTTTAGCAACTGCTTTTCTATTAAAACTTGCCGCCAAATGTAAAGGAGTTTGTAAATTCTTATTTTGAGCATCCTTATCCGCATCAGCATCTATAAGGAGTTGAGCAACTGCCTCGCCATCAGTTAATATAGCATAATGTAAAGGGGTATATGAATCATCATCTTGAGCATCCTTATCCGCCCCAGCATCCAAGAGGAGTTTAGCAACTGCCTCGCTATCTTCTCTTGCCACCAAATGCAATGGAGTGCGTGAAACCTCATCTTTAGCTTCTTTATCTGCCCCAGCATCTATGAGGAGTTTAGCAACTGCTTCGCTATTTTCTCTTGCCGCCAAATGTAATGGAGTTACAGGTATGTTTAATTGATCCTCTTCATCTAAAGCATCCATATCCACGCCCTT